>MDTB01125593.1_pt1 | contig 14433 bp, 20 predicted proteins | sample 811161 | NCBI WGS metagenome assembly MDTB01 (sample SAMN05326650, study PRJNA326480) | marine metagenome | isolation source: seawater | place: Mediterranean Sea | collected 2009
AGACTGGATGGGGGACACTTAGGAAGTCTAGTATCCATTTTTCAATATCATCATTCAATTTGACTTAACTCAACAAGTGTAGCCGCTAGATTAATCTCTTGGTCTGCTACCATTGGAATATTGCGTAATCCTTTAGCAATAATTAATACTGCGGCATCGTGTTGCTCTTGTGTAGATCCCCATAGTTCTAGGTTATCATACATCCAACGAAACAACTCGTCCATCTCTTCAGGACGTACTTGACTACATAGTAGTTTACGTGCATCTAATATTTTACCTTGTTTAAACAAATCAACAACTGCGAGTCTATAATCTGCTGTAGAACTATCGCTTTCTTGTGGACTTACTAGTTTACCATCGACTGTGTTCATCTGCACAAGGTTAATACATTTACGCAAATCAGGATATGTAGCCTTTACGTAACTGTCTAGGGTATCAAGGTCAACATCAACACCTTCTGTTACGCATACTGTAGCAACCCTTGCGGTAAATTCTGTAGTATCAACTTTCTCAATATGAAAACCTTGACACCTACTATGTAATGCAGGAATAACTTTATTAGGGTAATTACACGTTAAAATAAAACGTGCGGTACTTGCGTATGTTTCCATAACACCGCGTAACGCCGCTTGTCCGTTTGGACTAATATAGTCAGCCTCATCCAGTAATACAACCTTAAACTCACCAAAGGGCATTGTTTGTACAAAGCCTGTAATTTTCTCACGAACGTTATCAACACTGTTTTCTCTACTAGCATTAATTTCTAATATATCATAATCGGTAACTTCTAGTTCGTGTAGTAATACCTTTGCTAGTGTAGTTTTACCTACGCCTGGCGCACCACTAAACAATAAATGAGGAATAGCACCGCTATCTACCCAACCTTGTACTTGATTACGTTGTGCATCATCACGGAATACATAATCAGCGATTGTATTTGGGCGATACTTCTCTGTCCATAATTCTTTCATCGTTTTGGTACCTTTAGTTCTTCATAACAGTATTGTACAGCCTTTGCTTGGAAATAGCAATCAGCAAGTGCATTATGCAGGTCTGTCCGTTTAACGTTATCTTTTACGTTTGGACATAAACTAAACAATGTCCTACTATCTCGTATTTGCCAAAACTGCCATGCATATGGTTGTTCTAATTGTGTATATAAATGCTCAAGTATTGCATAGTCAAACAACGGACCTTGTGCCCAAAGATAATCTACACCAACTAAGAACTTGTTTAACGAATCTTTAAAGACACCTAATGATACACGATTGCCGTCACTTAATGCTTCTTCTTTAACTTCTGTTGGTTGTGATTCCCACCATTTTAGTGTATCTTCATTAAGACGTCGACCAATATTTGTTTGCTCATCTACATCTAAACGTAAATAAAATGGTTGTGACGGTTCCTCTGTGGACCACGGGTCAAACTTGACACCACCACATGTTAAGATTATAGCATCTGGTGTTGTTGCCAACGTTTCCAGATCGATCATTGCATGGATCATTTAGTCTCTTTTTTATTACTTTGTTTAAGTGCATACAGTTCTTGTACTAGTTCATTAATCCTTTTATAAGAATTTTGTAACTGTTCTTGTAACTCATATACATTACGCTGTAGTATTTCTATAGGCTTCTGCATCCATAAATGCCTCGTTAGTTTGTATACGGTGCCGCAGGTGCGTATTCATCTGATGGTTGTACATCGCTAACCATAAGAATGTCTTTGGGGTCAACTGTCCTTACTTCGTCACCGTTCAAAGTAAATCCCCTACTCCAACGTCCGTGTGCAACTAATACCCATTGCCCCACTGTAACGTCATCTTGCTCTTTACCTAATGCAATTACTTCAGCCCACCGAGGATGAACTCCTTGTGCAACACCGTCATCACTAGGAATAATAATTCCTGATTTTGTAACTATTTCATCGAATTTCATCTGCCGTACAAGAACACCATCACGCAACGGTGTAAATGTACCATTAATATTTGTAATTGATACCACTTGAGTTACTCCTTTCTCTCTACAGGTTCAAAATTAGCCCAGTCTTCACTTTCTGCTTCATCTGCTTTTGCTTCTTCAACATTAGCATGAACTGGTTCATCTGTTGGTACCATAGAATTTACTTTATGATACTCTTGCATAATGTCATCTCGTGATCGAATAATGTTACCAGCACTGTCAATCTCGTCACCTCTAGCATTAACATTCATGTTGCCAACAGCCGGGACCATCTCACCTTGGGTAATCATTGCTTGAAAATCAAGATGTTTACCCTGTGCGGTTCTATAAACTTTCTTTGCCATGTTATTTCTCCTATCTTAAAAATTCTTCTACGTCTAAATCGTAGTAGAGACTATCAATTTTATGTATACCTATTAGATATAGAACATAACTTGCTACACTCGAGCCTCTTCCAACACCCCATACGATATTGTTTTCTCTTAATGTGTCTACCATGTATTTAAGGAATCGTAAAAGAGGAAATAACTTTCTATCCTCGTACATTAACAGTTCCTTACCTACACGCTGTATTTGTTCTTCAGTTTCACAAAGATCTAAACATTGTTTTGCAATGTCTAAGTTTTTATACTCATCTGGCATATGCCATTTTTGCTGATTACTCTTATGATACTGATCGGGTGTTATTTCTAATTCCTCTGCGCTTTTTAAACGATCTTCTATATATAGCATTTCACATGCATTGTTAAAAGATTGTATTGTGTTTTTATCAAATTCTAAGTTAGACAGGTCAACTGTCGGGTTATGATAAACTAAGTCTATCGCACTATCTTCAGTATGAATTTGTCTACCGTAGTCGTCTAATTTAAGCAACTGTTGGATCATCGTTGTCCTTTGGTACAATACGTGGTTTAAAGTTTGCTAATGGAACAACTTTATTCTCGTTACCTTCGTAGGTAAATCCTAGTTCGTCCCAAGATTGTGTTATGCGTTGTAACCCATTAGTATCTAGTTTAAAGTGTGATACATTACTTTCATACCAATAGTCGAGGTATTCGCTGACATCATGGTCGGTAAATAGTTCTCTAAAAGTATCCATATCACCATCTGCAGATTCGTATGTGTGTGTAATATTATCTCCTTGGTAACTATTAACAGCAATGCTCTCAACAAAGAAAACTTTTTCAAGGATACTATTCAGTTTAGTATACAATGCAATACCTATTAAATGATCGTATGGTTCATCTGGTAGCATATGTACACGCCCGTTTAATCCAATTGGGTTATTAAACATTTCACTAGCACTTGGACTAAGCAATATACTATTATCTAAGATTTCGTTAACATAAAACTCAATCCTATCAAGTGCTATATTATAGTTTTTTTGGTTAACAGAGTTATTTGCTAGTAAGCGAATATCCACAAACCATGTGTTTGGTAGTAATGTTTCTTGTACTACAATCGTTGAACTAAATTTTGTTTCAAGTTTAATCATTTATTTTATATCTATTATATCGTTCCAGCCTTTATCGCTGTTTTCTTCTTCCATTTTCTTTTGCGTTTCTCGCATCCTATTTGACTGTTCTTCTAAGTAGTCCTGCATTAGCATATTAACTTGATTAATTGCATTATTGTTGCCCATTTGATAAAACCCAGCAAGCCTCTTATTGAGGTCGCTAATCTTTTCTGCGAGCTCATTATCGCTTAGTTTTGTTAGATCTGGTGTTAACGGATGTACCATATTAAGTATTATTATACCACATTTTATCCTGTTTGTCTACCTTTTCCTTCACTTTCTAAACTCCAATAACAGAATTTTTTAAGTAAAAGGTCAATGCAATATGCAATGGTAAGACCTATAATGCTTAAAGTAATTATGCCTGCTAGCATCTCAGCAAAGTCCATTGTGGATCCTGCATTAAATATCCAGTATCCTAGTCCAACTTGTGCTCCAAGCATCTCCGCCGCTACTAATAGCGTTAATGCCATACTTGTGCTAGTTCTAAATCCTTGTATGATTGTTGGTAGACTATACGGAATTATAATCTTACGGACAATATCGCTTTCACTATACTTGAAAGATGTTGCTAGTACTATTAATTGTGTTGGTGTTCGTTGTACTGCTGAATACGCTGTAATAATACTAGGAAAGAAACTACCAATGAATATTGTTATTACCTTACTTGTTTCGCCTAATCCAAAAAAGATGAGGAAAAGTGGTAGTAACGCAATTTTTGGTATAGGAAATATTGCACTAATAACGGGTAAGACATATAAACGTAATTGTGTACTAACTCCGATTAGGATACCAAGTAGTGTTCCTAATATCATACCAATAGCCCAACCACTGCCTAGTCTCGCAAGACTAATACTAACATTGTACAAGTATGTAGGATCTGTAATTAATACAAAGAATGTTGTTATAATAGGAATAATGCCCGGAACGAAGTCGCTGGTATAACTTGCAAGTTCCCATATAAACATAACTGCAAAAAGGCTTATAATTGATTTAGGTACCAATGTTTATCTCTGCTGTTTTAATTTTTTGTATATCTTTATTTTTGCCTAGTAGATTTTTATTGCTTGCTGTTACAATAGGAATAACAGTTCCATACGTATACGCATCAAATACCTTAGGTGCATACTTTTTCATATGCTTATACACTAGACTATCTTCGGTATCTTGGTTGTTTATAATATCTAATCCTAGTCCTTGCATTTTAGGAGGTTGCCAACGATTATCAAACTTATATCTACACGCTTCTGCAAGATGATTGCGTATGTTTAAGTTATGTTCTGTTATTCCTAAACTACCAATAACTTTAGCACTTATGTTATTTTCTTTAAAGTAGTTTTTTACCATATAACATTGCTTCATGTGTAACTTTGGTAAGTTAGGCGAAGTATAAAACCAATCACTCCATTGTGCTAAACCAAAGCCAGATAACTTTACGTAATATCCATCACTTTTTTGTTCTATAACAGGTTTCATATCTCCTAATATATGTCCAACGTTGCCTTTTCCTAACATTGGTATATCTAGTTCTGCAAGTAAATGTGTATTAAACCTACGTAGGTTTCCAATAGTTCCGTTATATGCTGTGTCTACCCAATTCTGCTTTTTTGAAAAGTTATATAATATATCCTCTGTAATATTATTAACTGTCATGCGTGTGTTTGGGATATCGTTAGCATAACCTCTTAGTTTATGTACAGCAAGTTCAATATCTTTTAGAGGAGCATTAAACTTATCAAAACTTATTCTGTTTATGACTACTTCATCAACGTGTACATTGTTATTAATAAATGCTCGGAGCATAGTATCACTATCACTCCCCCCGCTATAATATAATACAACGTAATCGTATGTTTCTCTGATCTGTTCGCAACGTTGTTGAAGTAATTCGTTAAATGTTTCTGTGGGCTCTACCCATTTTTGTTTTAACCAAAATCCGTTGTGTAATACAAACGTTAAGTCATCGATATCCTCATTTGATCGGAGGACATCAATTTTTCCTATATACTTTTTACCTGTACGGGTGCTATGTATATAACTGTCCGTTCTGGCTTCTAACATTATCCCTCGAGATCAAAATAGTCTGAGTACTTGTGCTTATATGGTAAAGCCAATGCACTAGTGTATTCGTCTACATATTTCTTAAGACGAGGGTTAAGATTACTTGGGTTGTTATACCCGTTCTTTTTAGTGTTTGGTGTATTTTGTAGATTGTTGATATTCCATAACGCCCTGCGATATTCTAAGTCTCTCTTTTTAGCACTACTAACCCTAGCACCAGTCATTGCATCAATACTTGGCTTTGTGTCAATAGCGTGTGCAATAATAAGTTCCATAATTGCTTTACGCATATTTCGCACTAACTGCGGGTTCTTTTCGGCCCAGTCACTGTTAACAGTAATTACTCTGCTAACAGTCCATGGCAATGCATTACCAAATGCTAAGTGTGTAAAATCAGTTACGCCAACTGCTTCTAAGTTAAACTTCATTGTACTCATAAAACCATCGCTAAGAACTGTTTTACCAGTTACAAGACTTGGTACTCGCATTGCAAATGTTGTATTAATAAACACAGGCTTTGCTTTAGTTACTAATGGAATAAGAAAACGTGTAGTACCTGTTATAAAACCTGCAGTAGTTTTGCCATGAATATCGTCCCAGGTACGTATACCACTAGACTTTAATGCAAACATACCATCTTGTGCTTTATCATCAACAACAAAGATAGCCTTAAACTTTGGTTTTTTTGCTTTACCATTAACAAGCATAACACCGCTCATATCTTGGTAGCCAAACTCTGCTTTACCTGCACTAATTGCTAATCCTGTTTTTACACTTCCCGGGCCAACTCCAACAACTTCTAAGTCAATACCGTGTTTTTTAAATGTTCCATCCTTAATACCTCTTAGTACCCAACTATGATTACCAAGTGGACCAATATCAAAGATAAGCCTTGCTTCTACTTCTTCTTTAGCGTGTACAGGAAAACTTAATAGCACTGCACATGCTAATAGTACTAGATATTTCTTCATTGGTTTATACTCCGTTTGCTATTTCAATAATTTTTCTTTTATCGTCGTGTGTAAGGTATTCATGCAAAGGCGGAATTACTAACTCCTTAGCAAGGCGTTTAGCATAATCATGCCCGACCGATACACAATCTGCAAATGCTGGCATGTCGGCAAAACATGGATACACACTAACTCCAATACCTGCATCTCTGTATTTTGCTTGTACTTCTTTTGCACTTAGTTTTTCGGGAAAGAAGCCAAACCCTGTACAAATAGTATTGTCACCTTCTAATTGTTCTCTTTTAATATTATCTACAAATAGTTTATTATTGGCTCTCCGGGCCTCACGGACCTTTGTTTCTTGCATGATAATCATATCTTCGAATATAACTCTTGCTGTAGTATCATCCATTGAACTCTTTGTAGCAGGTGCAACAAATCCATCCCTGTGTTTTTTAAATCCTTGTTGTGTTAATTCTTTAATACTGTCAATAGTACGTTTGCTACTTGTAGCAACTGCGCCGCCGGTGCCTGTGCTAGCAGGATGCTTTGCAATGTCAAAACTATAAACTGTTGCGTCACTATACATGCCGGGTTTGTTACCAGGATCATTCATGTAAAATGCATTAGCCGCATCTTCAACAATACGCATATGACTTGGAATATGTGGTAGCAGTGTTTCAATGTCTTGTACCCTGCCTAATAGATGTACTGGCATTACAACCTTTGCATTTGGATAACGTTCTATCGCAAGCGCAAGACTGTTTGGACACATCATTGCATCTCTTCCGTTGTCACAAAAGATTATCTTTCTATCAATCCATCGTATGTTTTGTGGTGTAGCAATAAATCCCCATGCAGGAATAATTACATCATCACCGGGTTTGGTAAACACTCCAAGGGCGGCTTGAATACCGTCGCTACCACAGTCAGTGAAACTCCAATGCTCAATGCCACTCCAAGTCTTACATACATCCCATAGTGCTTTCCTACTAGGTGTGTATATATCACTATCTGGTCCTGCACTAAGCCAGTCATCGATTGTATCTAGTCCGTGTTTATATGCTTCAACGTATCTATGTTTGTGACGATCTATTCTATCTTTATATGGAAAGTATTCTGTCATTTTCTAAAGTCTTGCATTACTTCTGCAACCTTTTTTAGTCCCACCGGATCGTATGGTACTTGTGGCTCCGGGTCCTTGTCCCAATACTCCGGGCAAGTCATTTCTCCTCTACATAATAAGGCACTTGGTTTCCCAAACATTCCAATTTTCAAATCGGGTGTGCCGTAACGTATAACATAACCAATTCTATATTGATCTGTTTTATTAATACCACTACCGTGTAACGTTCTTAGGTCGTGTATACTAAATTGTCCGGGTCTTAACTCAGCATTAACTATTGTTGCTTCATCTACATCTTGTACAGTTTGGCCCCGAGGTAATAAATTATTTTTATGTTTTATATGTGCATGAGGAAGCTCTTCCTGTACCCCAGGAACATATTGCATACATCCTGTATCAATATTAGAGTTGTTTAAACCTAGCCAAATACTAACAGTCTTATCACTTTCGCTTGGTCTAAAATATCTATCATCTTGATGAAAACTTGTAAACTCTTGTCTGTTAGGTGACTTAATAAAAAACGTACTACTCCAGCAAATAATATTTGGCCCTATTAGGCTTTCTACGTAATCCAATACCTTTGGAGTTTGTACAATTTCTTGACACCATTCTAGGATAGTATGTGTCTTAAAGTTAATTTCGTTCCGTACATGGTATGCACCAAACTCTTCTTCTAGCTCTAGAAACTTGTTAAAGTATTCTTGTGCTTGTTCTTCGCTAAATGCGGTATAGGGAAACGAATAACCGTTTTCCCAATAGTCTGATATCTGTTTGTTAGTTAACATTTTTATGCTCTAATAGACGTAGTTGCCAAAGACAAATCTCGTTTATCCATAGGTCTCTAATATTGGAGTCGTTTAGATTTTGATTACAGATTTTTATATATTGGTTGAAATTTAATTTGTTATTCTTCCTAATTTCTTTTAAAAAATCTGTGGTGTATAGGTTTCGGGTATCTTTTTTGATAGTGCTAAGATACTCATATGCTTTGGGAAGAAATCGTCTAACGACTGTTTTTTGTATGTTTTTATTTATCCTTAATAACTTATAATCAGAGCTTATTACCGATTCGATCATTCTCCAATCAATAAATGGGTCTAAACTAACACACCCGCCCAACGCACCAATATCCATATCATTTGCAAACTTGAGAGATTTCCATAATTGGTATTCAATAATATTATTATTAAACATTTCTGTAATGCTGTTATGCTGTTTATTTAAAAACTCATAATCAGCAACTCCATTACCTTCAATTGATGTGCAGAACGTTACCATTTCAGCATCACTTGCATGTAATAATAAGTCAGCGTTAACCTTCTTTGCTAGTTTACCAATTTGTATCTGCTGTATCGTTCCAACTTGAGTTGTTGGTGCTTTAAAAGAATGAACTGGTAACTCATCATAGTTAAATCCAAACTCGTCATATATAATTGTTTCTGTGCCTAGTAACTTATCAATTTGTCTTACGCATTCTGTATCTGTTTTGTGTTCTCTAGCCACATGTACTAATTTTGGATATACATTATTTTTGTGTAGTATAGCAAGAATACTATAAGCGTCCCATCCGCCACCAACTGCTAGTGCTGGTCGTTTTGAACCTTTAACACAATCTAATACAACCTCTTCAAATGTATCAAACACATCACGCTGAGATAACGTAGGCTGATGATAGTGCAACTGTGTATTACCATTTTTGTGTATTTTAACTAACGAACCTCTTTGTACTTTTTTAACGTCATCAAATATATCTACATCGTCAAATTTGTGTTCTAGCAATAGATTAACTTCGTTACTCCTATCGTATAGTTTGCTCCAGTTAGTTACGTAATTGCTGAAACGTTCTTGATTAATTTTTTTAGCAATAGCAGGTTGGTTTATACTAATGTCACCACTAGAATTATAATGAATAGGATATTGTGCTAGTTTGTCTGTTGCGGCTAGTAATACGTTGTTTGATTTAAAAATACACGCAAACTCGCCGTTTACTTCGTTAAGAAAAGAACCGTCATTAGTCAAGTTAAATTGATTAGCAATCGTAGACGGATCTTCATGAAACTTACCTACCCAAGCAAATGTCCACTGATCTGTTTCTATTAAGTTATCTGCTTCAAATACACCATTAGTATAATTAAGTTTCATTAGACGTCCTTATAGAAATAATTTAACCAAAGCAATACCATTCATTAAAGTAAACCACGAACATAAAATAATAACAAAAGCCGCTTGTCTAATGACAGCACTAATTACACCTAATATACTTCCGCAGAAGTACATAGGAATAAAGATCTTAGTTGCAGGATTTAGTACAGTAAATGTTAGTACTGCACTTGCACTAATTAAAAATAGTGCTTCTACCATTTCACAGTAAAATGCTGTTGGACTAAGTCTATGGCTTTCTTTAAAAAACTTAACTACTCGAAATAGTGGTTTCATAGATCTCCATCTTTGCGATTTTCGCTGTGATGGACATCAAACTCGCCGCCCGGATAACGTGACTTTAGTTTAGCAACATTTTCTGCAATGACCTCATTAGGATCGAGATCCAATGCTCTACATGAATTAACCCAATACCAAATAATATCACCAAGCTCACGCTTAATGTGGAATTTTGTATCGTCATCCAAAGGCTTGCCTTGGAAGATACATTTTTTAACAATTTCCGCATATTCGCCCCCTTCACTAGCAATACCAATTGCACCAGTAAGTAGTAGTGCAACATTCACATCTGATTGTGTTTCTAGTTCTTGCATCTTACCAACCATAGCACCAAATTTATTGCTTTCGTCGGACGTAACTCCTTCGACAAACTTAGAATACTTATTTAAGTCAACGTTCATTTATAACTCCATTTGTTAATTATATTATAGATTATTTTGTGCATAAGGTCAAGCAAAATCTATGTAAGGTAATGCTTTTGCATATGGCCTTTATATAGCCCTTGACCATTTCCGGGATTTTTCCAGTACGCACCTAATTTTTGTGTTGTTTGAGCAATAATGGTTTCCATTGTTTTGCTTTCTTTAAGATTAGAATTCCACAACCAATTGTCCCTAGGACTATGTACAAGATAATCGGGAGAAGAACCCTTACCGTTAGTAAACGTGCTTGCATCCCAACGAGGATAGATAACCTGTTTTACTGCATCGTGTGTAAGCCATTTATTTAAAGATTTATTATATCCATATGGGGTATTCTGTACACGATAAAATTCTGGCATATTACAGGTTTCTAAAAACCGTTTTATAGTGTGTGCTTGTTTAACAACTATCTCTGGTAAGTCCGGTGTCCAATAGAATAGTTCGTCATACCATCCGTTAACGTAGTTTAATTGAGTGTAGGGACCAACACAATTATCCATTACATCCACAAACTTTGCGTAGATACCTTTGTTATCATAGCCAATTTGCGGCTTCTCAAATCCCCAAACAAAGCACAACTTCTTACCCTGTGCTATTATATCCTGCCAGTCCTTAACAGTTTCTCTAAACATACCTTTAGCAATATTGTTAGGGCTTAGACTATGATTGCTATAATATGGATATTCAAACTTATTTTTTGCTAAGAAATCTAACATAAGTTGACTTACATCTAATAACCTATGCTTACAGTCTAATGTTTTCATTCGAGGTAATGCTACCTTGCTTATTTCTTGACACATAAAACTGTTTACATCTTTAGTAGCATCATAATTCCAAAAACTTGCTACTTCGTCAATAGCACAATCTTGATCTTGCCATGCTTGCAACATGTTATCGCTATCACTACCGCCACTATAAAATAATATACAGTAGTCATAAGTATCTCTTATTTGTTGTGCCCTTTGTTTATAAAGTGTCCAAAGATCAACAGGAGGTTCTGTTTTCCAATCTACGCTATCAAATACTTCTCGATTGAAGTTCCATTCAGGAAAGTTACCAGTGCTAGCCTGCCACTCAATTGCCTCTACTTTGCTATAGGTTTGTAAGTCTCCAACGCTATAGTACCCAAACTTATTTGCTGACAAGTTTTATTTCCTCAATAACTTTCTTAACACGCCACGGTGTAAACCATACCGTGCTTAAACTAAAATGCTTGGCGCCTGCTTCTGCATAGTCACGTACATCTTGCGTAGTGTATATTCCGCCGCCGGCTATAATCTCAAAATTGTAGTTGTTACTAACAAATTTTACTAACTGTAAGTTCTTCTTCTTTAGTTTTGCACCACTAACACCGCCCTTCTTAGTTGGCAATGTATTACTTAGGTGTATGTACTTAAATCCTACATTCTGTAATATATCTAAAAAATTATTTGTTACATGAGGACTTACTTTTACACTACAGTTTGGATAGTGACGGTGTAACATTTTAAGTTCAGGTCGTGTTATACTATATGAATTAACATTTGGACATCCAACGTTTATTTCTATGTTGATATCCTTATCTAGTTTACCAAATAACTTATACCATTTGCTATCTAATGCGGCGATGCTATAGATACTATCTTGTTTAAATTCTATGTTCTCTAACCCTGGATTACGAAAGCCAATAGCATTGCGCCAGCCACCATCTACTTTGCGGAGAGTTTTAAGGCATTGGATAATCAGACCAGGACGGCGTTCAGTTGTAAATGTACCTCGTACTCGCATACAATCTTTATGCCACACCCAGTTTCCAAATGGGGGCGAAATGTAAATCATCACTTTACTTATAATAGATTATAATGAGGTAAATGTCAATCAGTTATTTAAGATATGGATTATTTGATGCTACTTGTTGACTGTCATCAGCGTTGGCTTTTTTTGTTATTTGTTTGCCCGCTTCGATTGCTGGATGTTCTTTCCAATATTTTCTAAATTCTTCGTCACTATACTTGTTGCTACCTTCATCCATATTAATACTATGCATCTGTTTAAAGTGATCAACAAATTCTGCAATATCGTCACTACTAGAATATGCAACCCATTCATCAAATAGGCCTTCTTTGCTAATACCCATATCTAATAGTTCATATAGATCATCAACACCACCGCCTGCTACTGCCTCTTCTACAGATTCTGTATTATTTCGTAGTCCCATTAAACTACTTGTTCCATACTCGCGGTTCTGATAACTTTCTACACCATTCTTTATTAATGATGCCGCATACTTCCAATCCTTTGAATTAGGAATAGTCTTTTTAACATATGCAATAAGGTCACCCATGTAGTCGTCGGGTTGTCCGGCTTCAGTCCACTGGTTTACAAATCCCATTATAATTTCATAATTACTATCTTTGATTCCGTATGGACCTTCTTCTTCGTTCATAGGCGGAAGAGGTTCATTCCGAGCGATTGCATCAATCTTTTCTTGTAGTTTTCGATATTGGGCGTCCATAATTTATATCCTAGTAGGCACTTAATGCTACTCGTTTCCAAATAGCAGTTGATCCATCATGTGCGGCAGTACAAACATAAATGTATGCTGTATCTACAGCAACCATTCCTTTTACATCTCCGGATGCACCTGAGTTAACTTTTGTTGCAATAGGAAGTTTATTCCTATTACGTGTAAGGTCACTTACCGCAATATTAGTTCCACCATCGTCTGTAGTAAATTCTAATATAATAGTTTCAGCAGTGTCAGCAGTAATAACTCTACTAGCCTCACCATTTAATGTTGTATGTCCAACGGTAACTGCCGATGGTAGTGTAATAGTATGTGCAACACTAGCGACAGTAATTTCTACACGAATCTTACCTAACCCTCCACTTGGGGGGAAGTTACTAAATGCTAGTGCAACACTACCACTAGTGGTTAGTGTTTGGTAACTGCCTTCTGCATAGTTACAAGTAACAGTTCCGGAAACAGTGCCTTTTGCGACTCTAGTTTCTTTCATGTCTCGTAGTTCAAAATCTGTCATTAACGCACCAGCACCGTTATTGTCTAACGTTGTGCCTGATAGTGCGGCTTTAAGAACTACATTACTTTGTAAATCTTCAATCTCAGTTTTTGCATTAGTAAAGTTAGTCTTAACGTTCGTAAAATTATCACGAAAACCTTGACTATCGTTATCCTGCCCGGCAATTGGAAAAGTACCGTCTATATTGTTTGCATTGATATTGCTTGCCATTATCTAAAAACTCCGACTCTAGGGAACTTAATATATTTATCACCTTCGTCTACAGCGGCGTAAACATCTACGTCAGCATAGAACCTTGTTCCACGACCATCAAAGGTGGATTCTGTGCTAGAACCTTCTGCAAGAAGGTTAACTGTTTGAACATCGACATAATTTGGCGCATTGTTTCCGCCTGACGCTGTTTTCTCGTAATAAAATATAGTATTTTCGTATGTTACTTTTACTTGGTTACCAGGAATAACCTCTTTTACAAACTCTAACTTTATAAATCCGTTGATTACGTTTATTTTCCATATACCAGCTCGTTTATTAATATCAGAGTTTCCTGTTAGTTTATCAAAGAATCCTGGAAGTATTTCATACTTTCCAAACTCCATTTGTTCAAATCCTATTGCATCATATGTGTCAAATATTTGATTCCATCCATCATTTAAAGAGTATAATCCTAATGGACTAGTTTGGTACTGGAATATAATATGCTTTCCATTTAATGCGTCTGCATCAGACGCTCCTTTAATATAGCCTGACTCGGCGGCAGTTTGCGCTAATACGTTATTAACTGTATCAAACGAATACTGTGATACATAATCGACTGTACTTACAACAGTTGATGCCACTGATCCTATATCAAATGTTGTTTCTGCGCTAGAAGTATACTTACCTGTAGTTTTATCGTAATACTTACTTAGGTTGTTATCTAAGATATACCTGTCTACTTCAAA
>MDTB01201870.1_pt1 | contig 14431 bp, 14 predicted proteins | sample 811161 | NCBI WGS metagenome assembly MDTB01 (sample SAMN05326650, study PRJNA326480) | marine metagenome | isolation source: seawater | place: Mediterranean Sea | collected 2009
ATATTAAAGATTATATTTTAGCCTGCCCAGGTGTATATGCAGTAAAAGTAAAAAGATACGGCAAAAACAGTTACATAAAAGGGATTGCAAATTTAGGCTATCGACCAACGTTTAATGGAAAAAAAATATTGTTAGAAGTTCACTTATTTAATTTTTCTGGAAATCTTTATAATAAGTATTTAACAGTAGAGTTTTTAAAATTTATAAGAAAAGAAAAAAAATTTAAAAACGTCGAACAATTAAAAAAACAAATTAAAAGTGATTTATTAATTGCGAAGAAAGCATAATGAGCAAATCTCAAATAAACTTACCTAAAACAGCTTTTTCTATGAAAGCCAATCTACCAACTAAAGAACCCGAAATATTAATGTGCTGGGATAAAATTAGTTTGTATAAAGAATTAAGAAGTTCAAGAAAAGGACAAGAAAAATTTGTTCTTCATGATGGTCCTCCATATGCAAATGGCAATATACATATGGGAACAGCACTTAATAAAATTTTAAAAGATATTATTGTAAAATTTCATCAAATGGATGGTAAAGACTCTGTGTATGTCCCAGGGTGGGATTGTCATGGATTACCAATAGAATGGAAAATTGAAGAACAATATAAAAAAAATAAAAAAAATAAAAACGAAGTACCAATTGTTGAATTTAGAAAAGAATGCAGAGCTTTTGCTGAGAAATGGATAGATGTTCATAGGGATCAATTTAAAAGATTAGGAGTAGTAGGGGATTGGGAAAATTATTATTCTACAATGAGTTACGATGCTGAGGCTCAAATTGTAAGAGAATTAGGAAAGTTTTTAAAAGAGGGAAGTTTATATAGGGGCTTTAAGCCTGTTTTATGGTCTACTGTTGAAAAAACTGCATTAGCAGATGCAGAAGTAGAATATCAAGATCACAAGTCGGATACTATTTATGCATGTTTTCCAGTTAAATCATCAAACATCAAGGAACTAAATGAAAGTGATATCTTAATTTGGACAACAACACCTTGGACTATTCCAGCTAATAGAGCTTTAGCTTATAATGAGAGTTTAGATTATATAGTTATCGAAATTAAAGATGAGGGAAATTTTAAAGATAAAAGAATAATTTTAGCAGAAGCATTGTTAGAGTCTGTATTAAAAGATTGTGAAATTAAAGATTTTAAAAATTTAAAAAAATTTAAAGGTAAAGAACTAAAAGGAACTATATGCAAACATCCTTTTTTTGAATTAGGCTATGATTACGAAATTCCTATGTTGGAGGCTCGATTTGTTACAACTGAACAAGGTACAGGTATAGTTCATTGTGCTCCAAGTCATGGTCCAGATGATTTTAATCTTTGTTTAAATAATGGTATAAAAGCTATTGAGACAGTAGATGGAGATGGAAAGTATACAAATAATGTAGCTTTATTTGAAGGAACTCATATTTTTAAATCTAATCCAATTGTTATAGAAAAACTTAAAGAACAAAAAAAACTTTTATCAAACGGTGAATTGATACATTCTTATCCACATTCATGGAGATCAAAGGCACCGTTAGTTCATAGAGCAACACCACAATGGTTTATTTCTATGGATAGTCATAAACTTAGAACTAAAGCTTTAAAAGCAATTAATGAAACCACCTTTTATCCTAGCAAAGGTAAAGAAAGATTAAAATCAATGATTGAAACACGACCTGACTGGTGTGTTTCAAGACAAAGAGTTTGGGGGGTTCCATTGCCTATTTTTATAAATAAAAAAACTAAAGAAATTTTAGTTGATGATAATATTTTTGAAAATATCGCTAAAATTTATGAAAAGGAAGGTTCAGACTGTTGGTTTTCGGATGATCCTCAAAAGTTTCTAGGAAATAAATATAAAGCAGAAGATTATGAAAAACTCAGTGATATTGTTGAGGTGTGGTTTGATAGTGGATCAACTCACTCTTTTGTATTGGAAAAAAGAAAAGATTTAAAATGGCCTGCTTCAATGTATTTAGAAGGTTCTGATCAACACAGAGGTTGGTTTCATTCTTCCTTATTAGAGTCTTGTGGGACAAGAGATAGAGCACCCTTTGAAACCATACTTTCCCATGGTTTTGTTGTTGATGGAAAAGGTTTAAAAATGTCAAAATCATTAGGCAATGTAATCGCGCCTGAGGATATCTTGAAAAAATATGGTGCTGACATACTTAGAATTTGGGTTGCCTCATCCAATTATGCTGAGGACTTACGAATTGATTATTCTATATTAGATCAACATGCTGAATCTTATAGAAAAATAAGAAATACATTTAGATATTTACTTGGAAATTTAAATGATTCTTTCGAAAGCAAGGATTTATCCAAATTAGAGATTAAAAAATTACCAGAGCTTGAGCAATTTATGCTTCATAAAATTTATACCCTTAATCTAAACTTTGATAAGTATTTTAAGAATTATGATTTTCATAATCTTTATAAAGAATTATTAAATTTTTGCACGGTAGATCTGTCGGCTTTTTATTTTGATATTAGAAAAGACACTTTATATTGTGACTCCAAAGAGTCTGAAAAAAGAAAATCAACACTAATTTTGTTAAATATTATTCTGGACTCATTATTAAAATGGTTTGCACCAATTTTATCTTTTACTACTGAGGAAATCTATCAGCTTGTTTCAAAAAATAAAAAAAGTATTCATTTAGAAAGATTTTTAAGTTTCCCAAAAAAGTTTGAAAATCCAGAATTAAACTTAAAATGGGAGAGATTACTTAAAATAAGAGATGTGTGTAATTTAAGTATTGAACAAAAAAGGGCTAATAAGGAAATTGGGTCTAGCTTAGAAGCTGCTTTAATAATTAAATTAAATAAAGAAAATCAAAATATTTTAAAGGGTATTGATTTATCTGAGCTTTGTATAACTTCATCAGCAAAAATAGAAAATAGTAATTTAGATGAAGTCGTTGTTGAGACTAGTAAAGCGAAAGGGGACAAATGTTCAATATGTTGGAAAATAAGAACTTCACCATGTGAAAGACCTAATTGCAAATAGGATGTCAAAAAAAAAAAATAATAGACTTAATATTTGTTATCTTTATTTTCTCTATCGATAGATTGAGTAAATTACTTGTAATTAAATCAGCAGAAGCAAATGGTGAAGTAAATTTTAGTGTTACATCCTTTTTAAATTTTAATTTAATTTGGAATGAGGGAATTGCTTTTGGATTACTTTCTTTTGATGATAAATTTTACTATAATTTAATTACACTTCTAATAGCTGTAATAACCTCAATAATTATTTGGCTTGCAAATAAATCAAAAGGAGTTGAAAAATTAGGCTTTTTAATGATTGTCGGAGGTTCATTGGGCAATTTATTTGATAGAATTTACTATTCCTCTGTTCCTGACTTCATAGATATAAGTATAAATAATTTTCATTGGTTTATATTTAATGTAGCTGATATATTTATAACTATTGGAGTAATTTTATTAATTATATTGGAATTTTTTAAAAAAGAGAAATTATGAAAAAAATTATAGTCATATTTATTACATTATTTTTTTTAGCAGCATGTCAATCAACAAAAGATGCTTTTACTCTGAAAAAAAAATCAAGCACAGATGAGTTTTTAGTAGAAAAAAAAAATCCTTTAGTTTTGCCCCCAGGTTATGGCAAACTTCCTATGCCTCAAGATGGTCAAATAATTGATGATGAAGTAGAGGATGGTGATTTAAATGTTTTTGTAAATAATGAAGAAAATAACTCGTCTTCCACATTCGAAAAAAATTCTAAACCTTCATCAATAGAAGAATCAATTCTTCAAAAAATTGAATAAAATTGATGTTTGGAAAAAGTATAAAATTTAATAATTTTAATTTAAAAATAAAATTTAATAAAAAAAAAAAAATTCTTAATATTTATGAAAATTTAATTAAAGAAAAAAATGAAGTAATACTATCTTTAGATAAAAGCTACAAAGATACATTTTCGAAAAAAATAGTTAAGAAATTTAAAAAAATAAATCAAGTTTTAGTTATAGGGATGGGAGGATCTATTCTAGGATCAAAAGCAATATATAAATTTTTAAAACCAAAAAATAAAAAATTTATATTTGTTGATAATATTTCAAATACTCCATTACACAATGATAATAAAAAAAAAATAACACTTATTATTTCAAAATCAGGAAGCACATTAGAAACAATTTCAAATTCAAACATTTTAATTAACAAAAAAAATACAAATATTTTTATAACCGAGAATAAAAAAAATTATCTAACGAAATTAGCTCAAAAATTAAAAGCAGAAATTATACAACATAATAATTTTATTGGAGGTAGGTATTCTGTACTTTCAGAAGTTGGAATGTTACCAGCTCAATTAATGGGATTTAAACCAGAAAAATTTAGAAGATTGAACAAATTAATTAATAAAAAATATTTTATTAATTCTTTAATACAAAATGTTACGAGTATTTTTGATTTGGTTAATAAAAAAAAAACTAACTCAATAATTTTGAATTATGATGATAAATCAAATGATTTATTTAGTTGGTACCAGCAATTAGTTGCAGAAAGCTTAGGTAAAAAAGGTAAAGGGATATTACCATTAATATCATCAATGCCTAAAGACAATCATAGCTTGTTGCAATATTATTTAGATGGAAATAAAAATCATTTTTTTACATTTTTTTTTGCTAAAGAAAAAAATACGAAAAAGATAAAGAATAGAAGCTTACTTGATACACATTTATACCTTAAAAACAGAGGTCTTAACGAGGTTTCATACTCTCAATTTCTTGCCACAGAAAAAGTTTTTAAAAAAAAGAAAATACCTTACAGAAGTTTTATTATTAATAATAGAGATGAAAAGACTTTAGGAGAATTGTTTGCTTTTTTTATATTTGAAACAATCCTTCTAGGAAGAGCGATGAAAATAAATCCTTTTGACCAGCCAGCGGTAGAATTGATAAAGGAACAGACTAAAAAAATTTTAATTTCCAAAAAGTATTCTTGATATTCCATAAGTTCTATCTTCAATAATTCTTAGTTTTTCAGTAATATTAATATTGTCTTTCTTATGTCTATGAATTATCAGAATACCGTTTTGATTAAGTAGTTTTTTTTCTAAGATTTTTTCAATTATTTGATTTATTTTTTTTTCTTTATAAGGTGGATCAATAAAAATTAGATCAAAATTAAAGTTAAAATTCTTTTCTGAAGAAAAAAAATTAAAAAAATTTTGTTTATAAATTTTAAAATTATTTGTATTTTTTAGAGAATTTAAATTTTTTTCTAAAACTTTTACTGCTTCATCATAATTTTCAAAAAAAAATACCTTTTGGGAGCCCCTTGATAAACATTCTATACCAAATGAACCTGTACCTGAAAATAAATCTAAAACTAATGAATTTTCAATATTTATATTAATTTTTTTTGAATGCTTGATTAAATTAAAAATAGATTCTTTTACTATATCTTTAAGTGGTCTTGTATTTTTATCTTTAGGTAAAAATAGTTTTTTGCCTTTAAAATTTCCACTAATTATCCTCATTCATCTATAACTTTATAACCTATATCTTTTCTATAAAAACCATTTTTCCAATTAATTTTATTAATTAGATCTACAACAATTTCTCTACTATTTTTAAAACTTTTTGATTTAGCTACAAAATTTAATACTCTACCACCATTTGAAACAATTTTAGAGCTACTAATTTTAGTTCCAGCGTGAAATATAAACTCATTCTCTGTAAGAATAATTTTATCTAAATTTTTAATTTCTAGATTATTTTCATAGGTTTTAGGATATCCTTTCGAGCATTGTACTATTGATAAAGTTTTAGCATCAGACCAAACTACATCAATTTGATTTAGTTTTTGATTAATAGTTGCTTCTACTATTTCAAAAAAATTTGTTTTAAGTCTTGGTAAAATAGTTTGACATTCTGGGTCACCCATTCTGACATTATATTCTATTAAATATGGTTCATTTTCTATAATCATTAAACCAGCATACAAAAAACCTTTAAAATTCGTATTTAAATTTTCTAAAGCTCTTAGAGTTGGTTTTATAATTTTGTCTAAAATTTTTTTATTTAATACATCGTTTTCTAATCGAGATGGCGAGTATGCTCCCATGCCACCAGTATTCAATCCTACATCTCCTTCACCAACCCTTTTATGATCTTGAGCAGTACCAAAATTTTTAATATTTATTCCATCAGAGATTATAAAAAAACTCATCTCTTCACCTTTTAGAAATTCTTCAATTAATATTTCATTAGCTTTTCCAAATTTTCCATTAAATATTTCTTTAATTGCTTGTTCCCCTTGGATTTTATTTTCGCAAATATAACCCCCTTTTCCTGCCGCAAGACCGTCGGCCTTAATAACCAAAGGATATTTACATTGAAGTAAAAAATTTAAAGCTTTTTCTTTTGTTTTAAAAACACCAAATTTTGCAGTTGGAATATTATATTTTTTACATAAATTCTTAGTAAATATTTTAGATCCCTCAAGTTTTGATGCTAGTTTATTTGGACCAAAAACTTTAATTTTATTAGTCTCTAAAAAATCAACAATACCTTCAACTAATGGTTTTTCAGGACCAATAATGATTATATCTATTTTTTTTTCTTTAATGAATTCTTTTAACAATTCAAAATTATTAATATCTAAATCAATATTTTCAGCTATATCGTGTGTTCCAGCATTTCCTGGTATACAAAAAATCTTCTCTACTTTTTTAGATTTTTTAATTGCATAACATATAGCATGTTCTCTGCCACCGCTTCCAATTATTCCTACTTTCATATAATGATGTATAAACTAAAAATGTTTAAAAAATTAGCAAAAATAAAATATTTACCAAATAATTTTAAAATTATTGAGGAAGGAGATCATGTGATTTGTGCAATATCAGGTAAAAAAATTTCTTTGAATCAACTAAATTATTGGAATGTAGATTTACAAGAAGCGTATTATTCTTATGTAGAGGCTTCAAAAAAAAGGGAAAAAAATAAATAAATTATTTCCATCTGTCATGTGTCCAAATCCACTGGTCTGGATTTCTTTTTATCATTTTTTCAAGAACTTTATTTAAATTAGAGGTAATAATTTCAATATTTTCATTTTTAAAAAACTTTATTGGGTTTAATATCTCTAGCCTAAATTGATTTTTATTTTTTCTTTCAATATATATTGGAACGACTTTACAATTAAATTTTTTTACAAATTGGGCTGGTATAGTTGTAGTTAAAGCTTTTCTATTAAAAAAATTACAACTAATTCCTTCAGAAACTCTTTGATCAATCATTAATGCTATAGAAGTACCTTTTTTAAAATATTTTAATATTTCTTTTGTACCAGACATTCCTTTTTTTATCTGCTTTTTACAAATATAGTTTTTTCTAATTTTTTCCATTAACGGATTTAAAAATTTATTATTTAAAGGTCTGTATATAGCTGCCAAATCAATACCAGATTTTTCAAGATGCATAGCCATTAATTCAAAATTATTAAAGTGTCCGGAGATAAATATTACTGGTTCATTGCTGTTTTTAATTTCATCTAAAATATTTTGACCGACAACATTAATATTATTTGAAAGACTATTTTGTCTATATTTTTTAATGTACATGTATTCTGCAAAAATTCTTCCATAATTACCCCACATATTATTAATAATAATTTTTCTTTCTTTTTCCGAATTACCCATTTCTGAATTTTCTAAATTTTTTTGAATTTTATAATTTGATCTAAAGTATGGGCCTAATTTTTTAATAATAATTTCACCGAAATTTGTAGCATTTTTATAACCTATAATTTTGAAAATAATAAAGATGATAATAATAAAACTAAATTCAAAAAAATGTTTTATTATTTTCATAAATAAGATTTAATAATATCTTTAAATTTATCTTTATTTTCAATTTCTAAATCAACCTCAACATATTCACAACTTTGTTTTTGGGAGTCATTCATTCTATAATAGTCTTTTTCAGTTGTAATAATTTTTGTAGATTTATTATTCATTATTTTTTCAAAATCATTTTTAGAATACTTATGATGGTCAGGAAAAGAAAATGTCTCTTTTATATTCAAGTTATTTTCTCTTAATAAATCAAAAAAATTTGATGGATTTCCAATTCCTGCAAAAGCAGTAATTTCTTTATTATTAAACTTTTCAATATTGTTAATTTTATATTTTGAATAAAATATATGCAATTTTTTATTTTGGATAGTTTCAAAAAGTTTTTTTTCAAATTCTAAATTTTTATGACCATTTATAACGATACAGTCAGCTCTTAAAATTGCACTTAAATTTTCTCTTAAAGGTCCAGATGGAATTAAGAGCCCATTACCTATCATCTGTTTAGAATTAAAACACAAAATTGAAAAATCAGGTCTAACTGAAAAATCCTGAAAACCATCATCTAAAATTGCAACATCATGATTATTAGAAATTGATAAAAGTATACTTTTCTGTCTTTTGTGATCAGTAAAAGTTTCTCCTTTGTTTTTTAACATTTTAATTTCATCCGATAAATAAGGATGATATTTTTTTATAAATGCAGGATTTTTACCTAATGATTTAGTAATATTAAAAATCTCTCTTACCAAGGGTGTTTTGCCAGTTCCTCCTAGATAAATATTTCCTACACATATGACAGGAATAGGAAGTTTTTTATTAGTTTTGAAAATTGAAAAAACTCTAATAAACCAGATTATTGCTAAATATATAATTGAAAATGGAAATAGCAAAATTGACTGGAAAGATAATTTTTTATAGTCCCAAAATTTTGGTTTTTTAAATTGCATTTTTTAAAAAAAAATTTATTTCTTTTTGTGTATCTTTTAAAATTTTTTTACCAATATGATTGATTTTATGTCTAATATTTTTAGAGGAATTATTACCATTAGAAAGAAGAGTATCTAATTTTTTTTCAAACTCTAATTTTGATTTTACCAAATGTGATATTTTATTTTTATTTAGAAAATCATAAATTTCTGTAAAATTTGAGACGTTTTTACCATGTAAAATTTTACAGCCAAATCTAGCTGCTTCCAAGGGATTTTGCCCACCGTGATTTATAATTGAGCCCCCAAGAAAAACATTTTTACAATTATTATAAAAGGATTTAGTTTTTCCATAAGAATTGACTATATAAATGTCAGTTTTTTTATTAATTGAAGATGTCGGCTCATCTAGATGAATGTTTAAATTAAGACTAGTTAATTCCTCTTTGATAGGTTCAACTCTATTAATATGACGTGGAATTATAATTGTTAATAAATTTTTATGTTTTTTCTTTAATTTTTTATGAATTAAACCACAAAGATTTTCTTCATTGAAATGAGTACTAGATGCACACCAAACTTTTTTTGACCTTAAAAATTTTAGAATATTGTTTTTTAAATTATCTACTTTTTGTTCTGCTTGAGCATATTTTAAATTTCCGATATATCTTATTCTTTTAGCTCCAAGTTTTTTTAAAAATTTTTTTGACTCATTATTTGATGTAAGACATAAAGTAAATTTTTTAAATAATGTTTTGGCAAAATCAGAGAATATTGACCATTTTTTGAAAGTTTTTTTTGTTATTCTTGCATTAAGAAGAATAATCGGGATCTCTTCTTCTTTTAAATTTGATAACATATTAGGCCATATTTCAGAATCAATAAAAAATGCAATAGATGGTTTCCAATAATTTAAAAATTTTTTTGAAAGAAAATTTGTATCTATTGGAAAAAATTGATGAATAACTTTTTTGAATTTAAATTTGCCAATCACTTTTGATGAACTTAATGTATTAGATGTAATTAAAATTTGATTTATATTCTTATTTTTGTCCAATTTTTCAACTAAAGGTACAATGCTTTGTAGTTCTCCAACACTGGCTCCATGAAACCAAATAAGTTTTCCATTATTTTTTTTTTCTGAGAAAAAACAAAACTTTTCTTTAAATCTTTTAGGATCCTCTTTTTTTTTTAATAATCTAATAGCTAAGATAATTGGTGATAAAATTAAAATTAGACCAGTTAGTAGTCTATAAAATATTAGCATTATTATTTTTTAATTTGTTTTTCGTAAAAATTTTTATAAATTATTGATTTGTTTATTAGTTCATCATGAGAGCCTGAATCCTTAACTTGCCCATTTTCTATTACATAAATTTTATCTGAATTTAATATTGTAGATAATCTATGGGCTATAACTACTGTTGTTCTTCCTTCAGTTAAAAAGTTAATTGCTTTTTGAATTTTACTCTCTGTTTCAGCATCTAATGATGAAGTTGCTTCATCTAATAATATTACTGGACTTTTTTTAAGTATCGCTCTTGCTATTGATAACCTTTGTTTTTCTCCTCCAGAAAGTCTAACACCATTTTCACCAATTAAAGTGTCATATTTATTTGGAAGTTTTTGAATGAATTCATCAGCAAAAGAATTTTTTGCTGCTTCTTTTATTTCCTCTTCAGTTGCATTAAGATTAGCATAAGCAATATTATTTTTTACAGTATCATCAAATAAAGTTGTATCTTGGCTTACAAGAGAAATTCCTTTTCTTAAAGAATATATTGAATAATCATAAATAGACTGCTGGTCAATTTTGATATCACCATCTTGAATATTATAAAATCGAGGAATAAGATTTAAAATTGTTGATTTACCGGCTCCACTTTGACCTACTAGAGCAGTCATTTTCTTTCCAGGAATCTTTAAATTAATTGATTTTAATGTCTCACCTTCTTTAGTATAATTGAAATTTACATTTTCAAAAATTATCTCAGCTTTATCAAATTCTAAATTCTTTGTATTTTCTTTATCTTTAATTTCTGGTTTTTCATCAATTACTGGTAATACTCTTTTTGAACCTGCTAAACCTTGTTGAATGGTCATATTAAGTGTCGCTAATGATCTCACTGGCTGATAAGCCAACATCATTGCCGCAAGAAAAGAAAAAAATTTACTGACTTCAAGTTCATTATTAGAAACAAGTATAGCAGCAACATAAACTAAAAAAGCTATCATTATTCCAGTTAAAAACTCCATAATAGGTGAAGCTCTAACCATTATTTCAGCAATTTTTTGGCCTTTTAATTTTAATTCTTCAATCTTTATTCTAGCTTTTTCTTTTTCGTAATTTTCATTTTGAAAAATTTTTATAATTTTATGATTTTTAAATATGTCAACTAAATAACTCATAAAAATACCTGCCTTAATCATTTGCTCAGTGGTTACTTTACCCATTCTTTTTCCTAAATTTCTAGCTGCAAAACTTGCTAACGGTATCATTATTATAGATATTAAAGATAATTTCCAATTTTGATAAAACATTACTCCTAATAACGCAATTAGAGTGAAACTATCTTTAAATAAATTTAGAATTGCTACGCTTAGAAGATTAGTAATCATATTAATATCATTATTTAGGTTTGTTATGAATTTTCCTGAATGTTTTCTATCTATTAATCCCGTATCAGCAACTAATATAGAATTAAACATATCTAATTGCATATCTCTTTTAACATCTTGAGAAACTGATATCATCAAAACTTTAGCCATGTATAAAGAGCCACCTTTTAAAGCGAATGCTAAAATAATTAATCCGGGAAGTATATATAACAATTTTTGATTTTGTTTTATAAAAAGTTGATCTATTGCTGGATCTAATAAATAAGCGACAGCAGAAGTACTTCCAGCTAATATGAGTGTAAAAAAAACAGATAGTAAAATTTTTTTTAAATAGTTTTTAGTATAACTTTTGTATAATCTTTTTAATATTTGAAAGTCTATCCCCATTTAAATTTTTCCTATAAATAGACTTGCAAAAATTAATAAACCTAACAAATTATTGGATTTAAATATATTTAGACAACTATTCATTTTTTTTATATCTAGTTTATAAATTTGAAAATAATACATTTGTAAAGCAACAATAACTAAAATCATAAAATAAATTTGGTTAAGTTTTAGTGAAAAACCAATAATAAGCAAACTTACTAAAAAAATTGAATAACATATTATTAAAAATTTATATGGATTAGATTTGAATTTGATTGATGTTGATTTTAAACCTATAATTTCATCGTCTTTAATATCTTGAAATCCATATATAGTGTCAAATCCAAGTGTCCAAAATATGGCCCCAACATACAAAATAAAAGGTAACAAAGTTATTTCATTAGTTATCGAAGTCCATCCAAGCAATAATCCATAATTAAAAGTAATTCCTAAAAAAAGTTGAGGCCAATAGGTGTATCTTTTCATTAATGGATATGTGAATGCTAATGGCATAGATCCCAGGGCAAGAATAATTGTTAGAAAATTAAACTGCACTAAAACTATAAGAGCTATGAGACACAACAATGCAGAGTAGAATAAACCTTGAATAACTGAAATTTGTCTTGAAGCAATTGGTCTGTTTTTTGTTCTAGAAACTTTTCTATCAAATTTTCTATCAACAATATCATTAACTATGCAGCCTGCAGACCTCATTAATATAGCACCTGCTAAAAATAATGTGAGGTAATATATATAAGTTATGTTTTCACCAGAAAAATCGTACGCAATTGTTAAACCCCATGTACAAGGCCAAAATAATAGCATAAAGCCAATGGGTTTTTTTAGTCTTATTAACTCGATGAAAAGATTAATTTGGTTCATTAAATACTTGTAAATAACAAAGGCAGCATTGATAATCAAACTGATTCGTATGAATATAGATTACACAGTAACTGCACTTATGTTTCCAGCAATTCCTCTAATAATGGGAGTGTATAGCAATAGATTTCATTCTTTAAGTGCTTTAATAAGAGAATTACATGATGAACATGTTTATGAAAAACATATTCCACCAGAATGGAAAAAACAATTTATTAACTTAAGTGGAAGGATAACGTTACTAAGATGGTCAATAATGTTTGGAGCGTTTGGTTTTTTGTTTAATATGTTGACAGTATTAGGCCTTTATTTGAATGAGATTTTTATAGCAAGATTAATTTTTGGATCTTGTTGTTTATCAATGATGCTTTCAATACTTTTTTTTATTAGAGAAATTCATATTTCAACAAATGCTCTAAGACTACATATGTCTGACATGGATGTTAATGTAGATTAAGGTATAATGATAGCAGGTCCTAAAATTTTTCTACTTTCAAGGTCTTGGTGAGCTTTTACAATCTCTGATAAAGAATATTTTTTAAAAATATTTAATTTAAATTTTTTTGTAATAAACATTTCAAATACTTTATTTGCTGCTTCATCAAGCTCTTCTCTAGTAGATGTATAGTGAGCAATACTAGGTCTAGTTAAATATAAACCTTTTGGTGCTAAAGATTGGGTTACATTGCATGGGTCTAAAGGGCCAGATGCATTTCCAAATGAAACCATCATTCCTCTTACTTTTAAACATTCAATTGATCCATCAAAAGTTTTTTTACCTACACCATCATAAACAACAGGAACACCAACACCATTGGTAATCTCTTTTACTTTTTCTGCAAAATTTTCTTTTGAATAATTAATGACATAATCACAACCATTAGCTTTTGCTATTTTAATTTTTTCATCTGAACCAACTGTTCCAATTACCTTGCATCCTAAACTTTTGGCCCATTGACAGAATATTTGACCAACACCTCCGGCAGCTGCGTGAAATAAAATAGTTTCACTAGATTTAACCGGATAAGTTTTGTGAAGAAGATAAAAAACTGTAAAGCCTTTAGTCATTAAAGTTACTACGTTTTCTAATTCAATCTCATTTGGAACTTTGACTAATTTTTTTGTTGGAAAAATTCTGTGAGTTGAATATGAGCCAATAGGCATAGATGCATAAGCAACTCTATCCCCAACATTAAAATCTTTTACATCAGAACCAGTTTTTTCTATTACACCAGCACCTTCTATTCCAATATTTGATGGAAGTTCAACAGGATAAAGTCCAGATCTATGATATGTATCAATATAGTTTAAGCCAATAGCCTCATTCTTTATTAAAACTTCTCCAGATTTTGGATCTTCAAGTTTAATTTCTTTAATTTCTAAAACTTCTGGTCCACCAGTTTCGTTTATTATTACAGCTTTCATAATTTATTTTACAAAAGTATCATTATGATAATCTTGAACAGCTTGCAAGATTTCAGCCTTGGTATTCATCACAAATGGCCCACCTCTAGCAATTTCTTCATTAATAGGTTTTCCTGAAATCACTAAAAATTTGGCATCTGATTTACCTTTCACTTTTAAATCTTCACCTTTTGAAAGTAATATTAGAGTACTATCTTTCACATCATCATGTTTTTTTTCACCAATTTCAATTTCTCCATTTATTAAATAAATAAATGAATTATGAGTGGATGGTAATTTTAAATTAAATTCTTTATCTCTATTTAGTTCAACATCAAAATAAACTGGTTCAACATTATGTCCTTTGACAGGACCCTCAGCTTTTTCAAATTTACCAGCGATA
>MDTB01057548.1_pt1 | contig 14430 bp, 14 predicted proteins | sample 811161 | NCBI WGS metagenome assembly MDTB01 (sample SAMN05326650, study PRJNA326480) | marine metagenome | isolation source: seawater | place: Mediterranean Sea | collected 2009
AAAAATTGAAAGTGGTGAATCTAATTTAAATAAAACCAAATTTGACATAATTGATCTAGTTAATAATATTTTTGAAATGCTAGAGTTCAGCGCAAAAAAGAAAAATATTCGTTTTAACGTTGAAAAAGAAAGTGATCTAAACACTAAGGTAAATGCCGACAAAGAAAAAATTGAGCAGGTTTTAACAAACCTGATTGACAACTCAGTAAAGTATGGTAAAGAAAATGGTACCACAGAGGTTGTAGTTCAAAATTTAAATGAATCTAAAATAATAGTAAGAATTACCGATAACGGATTTGGTTTAGAGGAAGAAAATTACACCAGAATATTTGAAAGATTTTTTAGAGTCGATAAAAGTGGTAGTAGAAATTCTGGAGGATCAGGTTTGGGTCTGTCGATAGTGAAACACATAATTGATGCCCACGATGAAAAAATATATGTCGAAAGTGAATTGGGTGTAGGTTCAGAATTTTCGTTTAGTTTAGAAAAATCTCAGTAGTTGGCTCACAATAGATTTTTATTTTCTGGAAAATTAATCTTCCGATTTCCTTAAATAAGCGTGAAAAACCAAGTCCGAAAACACGGACCAAAAATTGAGTTTTTTGAACAAATTCAAGAACTTAATTAAAGCGACTGTAAATGTACTGAATTTACATAATAAAAAATGTGATTCTAAAGTTGAGACGCCAAAAGCTAAATAAATTGTTTAATAAAAAGCTGGTTAGATACAAACAATTTGTTGTTTAAATTTTATTGTAGTTTACATTTGTGTACAAAAAATGTGTTACTTTATTTTTTCTAAGTTTGACCTAAAGCTACTTCCACTTTACTAGATATAAAAACCATATATTTTTTTATTTTTGGTACAGTAATTGTGTTACTTTAGCATTGTTTTAATTTTAAAAAACCTTTGTTGAAAATTTTGTTAAGAACTTATATCTCGACCACCCAAAGCCGATTAAATTAAATTAGATATTTACTATTATTATAAATTAAAATTTACCAATCACTTTAGAACTATTTTAAAAAACATGAGTATTCCACATATAATTAAGAGAGATTACAGCACTAAACCTTTTCATTTAGATAAAATTACTGAAGCTATACAAAAGGCAATGAATGCTGTTGGAATTGGTACTCAACAAAACGCTGAAGACGTTGCATTATCAGTCTACCAAAAATTACTCGAACGTAAAAATGAGCATCAAGAATATGTTCCAACAATTGAAGAGGTCCAAGACATTGTTGAGACTCAATTAATGGAAAGTAAGTTCAAAGAGGTTGCAAAAGCATACATTTTATATCGAAATAAACGGGCCAATGAAAGACAGACTGATATTTTTGAAAAACGAATTAACCTAAAACCTTACGAGTACCCCCAATTATATGAATATGTGCCCGCAATAAGACATTCTTATTGGATTCATTCAGAATTTAATTTCACAAGCGATATTCAGGATTTTAAATCCCGACTTTCCGCTCCTGAAAGAAGTGCCATTAAGAATACTATGCTAGCTATTTCTCAAATTGAGGTAGCTGTAAAATCTTTTTGGGGAGATTTATATCATAGAATTCCAAAACCTGAAATCGGATCAGTGGGTTCAACATTTGCTGAAAGTGAAGTTCGCCACGCTGATGCTTATTCCCATCTATTAGAAATACTTGGATTAAACTCAGAGTTCAAAGAGCTTAAAAAGAAACCTGCAATTATGAAAAGGGTTCGATATTTAGAAACAGCGCTTAAAAATTCAAAGAGCGATGACAACAGAGAATATGCAGAAGCAATTCTTCTTTTTTCATTATTTATTGAGCATGTTTCTCTATTCTCTCAATTCTTAATTATAATGGCTTTTAACAAACACAAAAATATGTTGAAAGGTATTTCTAATGTCGTAGAAGCAACATCAAAAGAAGAACAAATCCATGGTGATTTTGGCATTGACTTAATAAAAATTCTTCAAAAAGAAAATCCAGATTGGTTCACTTCTGATTACCATAAAAGCATTCAAGAATTATGTAAACAAGCTTTTGAAGCAGAGAAAGATGTTGTTGATTGGATTTTTGAAAATGGAGAGTTAGACTTTTTACCAAAAGCAGTAGTTAATGAGTTCCTGAAAAATAGGTTTAATAATTCCTTGGAAAGCATTGGAATTAAAAAAATATTTGAAATAGATCAAGATCTAGTTGCAGAAACTGAATGGTTTGATGATGAGATTATTGGAACTAAACATGGAGATTTTTTTGTAAAACGATCTATAAATTATAGTAAAAGAACCCAAAGTATAACTAGTGATGACCTATTTTAAAAAATGCAGACAACAAAACTGACTAAAAAAAAGCCATTTGAATGGTTAAATGAAAATAGTAGAAAATTTCTTGCCGCCGGATATTTAGGAGAGGGATTAAGTGCAGAAGAACGCATTGCAAATATTGCAAAAAGGGCTGAAGACATACTACAAATGCCTGGTTATGCAGATAAATTTTATCACTACATGTCTGAAGGTTACTATTCATTAGCTTCGCCCGTATGGTCAAATTTTGGGAAGGAACGTGGTTTACCCATTAGCTGTTTTGGTTCACACATTGATGATGATATCGGCAACATTTTATACTCTCAATCTGAAGTAGGTATGATGTCTAAATTAGGTGGGGGAACATCTGGTTATTTTGGTAAAATTAGACATAGAGGTGCTGCAATTAAAAATAACGGAGAAGCATCCGGAGCTGTTCACATCATGAGGCTATTTGAATCTATGGTGGATGTTGTAAGCCAAGGTTCTGTTAGAAGAGGCCGGTTCTCCCCTTACTTGCCTATTGATCATCCTGATATCATGGAGTTCTTAGAAATTGGAACTGAAGGCAATCCTATTCAAGAATTAACACATGGAGTCACTGTATCAAATGAGTGGATGCAACAAATGATTGATGGTGATGATCAAAAGAGGACTGTTTGGGCCAAAGTTCTACAAAGTCGTGGAGAGATGGGATATCCTTATATTTTCTTCTCTGATAATGCAAATAATGGTGCTGCTGATGTTTATAAGGACAAAAAAACACCAATCTACGCAAGTAATCTGTGTACAGAAATAATGTTACCCTCTGACCATAATTGGTCTTTTGTCTGTGTTTTATCAAGTATAAATTTATTGCACTATGACAAATGGAAAAACACGGATGCTGTAGAAACCATGGTTTATTTTTTAGATGCTGTAATTACAGAGTTCTTAGAAAAACTAGAATCTTACAAAAATTCTGAAAATCGAGATGATCGTCAAACATTTCTATTTATGGAAAGAGCATATAATTTTGCTAAAGAAAACAGAGCTTTAGGAATGGGAGTTTTAGGGTGGCACTCGTTACTACAATCAAAAATGCACCCTTTTGATAGTCAAGAAGCATATGATTTAAATAGTGAAGTTTTTAAAACCTTTAAAGAGCATTCATACAAGGCATCGGAATATTTAGCAAAAAAGTTTGGAGAACCAGAAATGCTGAAGGGATATGGAAGAAGAAATACCACTTTGAATGCCATAGCACCAACGACATCATCTGCTTTTATATTAGGTCAAGTTTCACAGGGCATTGAGCCCATATGGTCTAATATTTATGTAAAGGACATAGCAAAAATAAAAACAACGATTAAGAATCCTTTTTTAGTTAAGCTTTTAAAAGAAAAAGGTATGGATAATGCTGAAGTCTGGAGAGAAATTAGAGATAAAGATGGTTCCGTTCAAGATCTTGATTTCTTGTCTGAACATGAAAAAGATGTTTTTAAAACATATTCAGAAATTGACCAATTAGTGATTATCTACCAAGCAGCCAATAGACAAAACCACATCGATCAAGGTCAATCGCTCAATATAATTGTACACCCCGAAACAACTACCAAAGAAATTAACAAAATTCATATTACTGCATGGAAACTTGGATTAAAATCTTTATACTATCAACATAGTATGAACGCAGCTCAAAAGTTCAAGCAAAAGAAAGAATGTGAAAGTTGTGAGGGTTAGTATTGTACTAATACAGCTACTCAATTATCTCAAATCTTTTTAAATAAGATTATAAATTCTAACACAAATTTTTGGTCTAAAGTTATTGGGCATATTTTATAGCGTCAGTAACTTTCTTTAATTAGAATAAAATTATATTTGCAAAAAAAATTAAAGTGGAATTTAATTATAAAGAAATTTTTGCAGCATTTATGATTCTATTTGCTGTGATTGATATAATTGGTAACATACCGATAATTATTGATTTAAGAAGCAAAGCGGGTCATATACAAAGTGAAAAAGCTTCTATCATAGCTGGAATGATTATGATTTTTTTTCTATTCATTGGAGAGAACATCTTATCGTTGATTGGAATAGATGTAAACTCATTCGCAGTAGCTGGATCTTTTGTTTTATTTTTTATTGCACTTGAAATGATTTTGGGAATATCTATTTATAAAGAAGATGAAAATACTAATCTTACTGCATCAATTTTTCCACTTGCATTTCCACTTATAGCTGGGCCCGGAAGTCTTACAACCCTGCTTTCAATTAAAGCAGAATATTCAACCGAAAATATTATTGTTGCAATAATTTTAAATGTAATTTTAATTTTCATTGTACTAAAAACTTCATCAAAAATTGAAAAGATTTTAGGGCCAAATGGCATTCAAATTGTAAGAAAAGTATTTGGAGTGGTTTTATTGGCAATTTCTGTAAAACTATTTACCAGTAATATACAAGGATTATTTAATTAAAATGAGGAATTATTTTTTTATTGCAATCGCATTAATTTTATTGGTGTTTAATTGCTACCACGTTGACATTGATAATCCTTTGGGTGAGGATAGTAAAATAGCTCTTGCAGGAATTTTAGCTTGCTTGATTGCAATTGTATTAATTTTAATACTTGACAAATCACAAAAAATTAATAAGAATTTGGACTAAATTTTTAATTTTTTCAGGTGTACTATTTCTAGCCCTGCTTGTTCTAAAAACTTAATACCCTCATTATCTTTATACTGTTCATGGTAAACAACTCTCTTTATTCCTGACTGAAAAATTAATTTGCTGCAATCTTTACATGGTGATAAAGTGACGTATAGTGTTGCTCCTTTGCTGGATTGAGTTGAGGCTGCTACTTTCATTATTGCATTTGCTTCAGCATGTAAAACATGCCATTTTGTATAATTATCGTCATCCTCACATGTATTATCAAATCCTGTTGGAGTGCCATTATATCCATCTGAAATAATCATTCTATCTTTTACTATCAAAGCACCGACTTGTCTGCGCTTACAATAAGATAGTTTAGACCATTCTATTGCCATTTTTAAATAAGCTATATCATACTTCTTTTGCTTATTTTTATTCATATTTATAAAATATTTATTAGCATATTAAATGAAAATCCAATAATAAATGCCGAACCAATTCTTATGTATTTCATAGGTTCCTGAGTAAGCAAATTAACAACTAAAAAATTAATAATTAAAATTGCCAGGACAATAATTAGTTGAGCAATTTCTACTCCAAAAGCAAAAGAAATTAGTGGCTCAATTTTAGATTCAAAAGGAAAAGAAATTTGATTAAAATAATTTCCAAACCCAAATCCATGAATAATACCGAAAAATAAAGAAATTAATATACCTGTTTTGTGATTTGTTTTATTTTTTTGACTGTTAATAATATTACTAACTCCAGTAACAATGATAGTTATTGGTATTAAAATTTCAATAAGATTTGCTGGCGGTCTAATTATTTCATAAACAGAAATAAATAATGAAACTGTATGACCTAAAGTAAAAAATGTTACTAACCAAAAAACAGTTTTAAACTGTCTGAATGAAAATGGGATTGATAAGGCTACTAAAAAAAGTAAATGATCATAAGCTTTCCAATCTAAGACATGAAATAATCCTAATTCTAAATAAAATGAGAAATCTGACATTTAATATTAAAATTTAAAACTACGAAAAAGATGAACTAAAAGCCTCTCTCAGATTTAATTTTCTCATATGCTTTTTGAATTCTTTGAAACTTGACCTGCGCTGCATTAACATAAGCTTCTCCCAAATGTTGAACTTTATCTGGATGGTGCTTCTTTGCAAGTTCTCTATATGCTCTTTTTACTTTTTGATCAGAATCTGTCTTTTTAATTTCTAAAATTTTGTAAGCTGAACCAACTTGATCAACAAACATTGCTTTTATGCTTTCAAAATCAAGAATTGATATTTTTAAAACTTTTGAAAACTCTTTGAGCTTAATTAATTCTATTTGTGAAATGTTGCCATCAGCTTTGGCAATTCCAAAAAGAAAATGTATAACCTGAAGTTTACTTCCATAATTTAAGTTAGAATTAAATAAATTTAATATTTGAGAAGAATTGATTTTTTTATTTTTTAGACTATCGTTAAAAATCTTAAAAGTAGAATTTGCTCTTTCTTTTCCGTATGAAGAAACAAAATAACTTCTTACAAAGTTTAATTCTTCATTTGTAATTTTTCCATCTGATTTAATAACTAACGAAGACAATGCTAATAGATTTATTTCAAAATCAAAAGATGAAAATCTATTTAAAGTATTGATTTTATTTTTTCCCAAAAGACTACCTAAAAAATAACCCAGTAAAGCCCCTGGTAGTCTAAAGAAAGTATATCCAAAAATTGCAAAAATCCACTTATACATTTAAAAACTATTTTGCGAATTTACAAAGTGATTTTAAAAAGTAAGTTTTTTTATTGATGTTTATTATATTTGTTTTCAATTATTATAATATGTATCCAGAAGAAATTACAAGCCCAATGAAAAACGAGCTAACATCAGTTGGCTTTAATGATTTGACTTCAGCTAATGATGTAAAACAATTTATTTCACAAAGCGAATCTGCTGTTCTTATTGTAAATTCGGTTTGTGGATGTGCAGCTGCAAATGCTAGACCAGGTGTAATCAAATCTTTAGATAACAATAAATTACCTTCTAAATTATTAACAGTATTTGCTGGAGTTGATAAAGAAGCAACCGATGCTGCCAGGGAACTAATGATTCCCTTCCCTCCTTCATCTCCATGTATTGCTCTTTTTAAAAAAGGTGAATTAGTGCATATGTTAGAACGTCATCACATCGAAGGAAGATCTTCAGATATAATTAGTGAAAATCTAAGACAAGCCTATAACGAATTTTGCTAAGTTTTTATTGGGAATTTTATTTTAAATGTTGTTCCTACACCAACTTTAGATTTAACAGCTATAGTTCCATTATAAGAATTTACTATATTTTTTACCATACCTAAACCTAATCCCATTCCACTTGATTTAGTAGTGAATTTTGGTTCAAAAATTTTAGATTTTAATTCTTTTGAAATTCCTACTCCATTATCATTAACTAAAAAAAGCACATGGTTACTATTTTTTAAGATTTCTACATCAATTAATGGTTTTTTTATTTCATTGCATGCTTCTATAGCATTTTTAATAAGATTGGTAATTATTCTGATCATTTGTGTCCTATCAATGTTAACCTGAATGTTTTTGTGATCAGTAGTAAAAATTATATAATTTTCTTTAAATATTTTTAATGCCAGTTTCGTTGTTTCAATAATATTAATTTTACCCCCTTCTTGAGCTGGCATCTCAGCAAAATTTGAGAAGGCAGCTGCAATAGTGGTCATTGTATCAATTTGTTGGATAAGTGTTTTAGTAAATTCATCTATTTTATTTTCAATTTTAGAATCTTTTATATCAAAATTTTTTTGAAAGCTTTGTACGCTTAATCTCATGGGAGTAAGTGGATTTTTTATTTCATGTGCTACTTGTTTAGCCATTTCTCGCCATGCTTGTTCTTTGTTAGATTTAGCAAGTTTCTTAACACTCTCATTTAGCTTTTCAACCATTTTATTATATGATTCAACTAAAATATTCACCTCTTTAGTCTGTGCAGTAATTTGGATTTTGTTGTTAGTTTTATCAAGTCTTGTTTGTTTTATTTTTTTTCCGATTTCAGAAAGTGATCTCGTAATGTAGATTGAAACTCCATAAGAAAAGAGGATTGCTATTATTAATAGGAACAAATAAACTCCACCTATAACTATTACAAATGAATCAAGCTCGTATGTATTTAAAGAATCATCATCATAGTATGGAATATTTAAAATCAATATTGGATTTGAAAAATTATCATATATAAATGAATATGAAGATCTATATTGTTCTCCATTTATAATTTTCTTTTCAATAATACTTTTATTTTTGCTTTTAATTAAATCAGCTAAAATAGATTTATCAATATTTTGGTCAACAAATTTTGTAATTGAAGTGTTCAAAAGTTTTCCGTCAAGTTGATAAATACTAAAATTCACATTTTGCACATCAGCAATTTCAAAGATCTTATTATTAAAAATAGAATCTAAACTGTTTGGATCTATATTTTCCTCTATGTCTTTAAAAATATAAGAAATACTTCTTAACAATTGTGTTTTTTTTCTTTCTAAACGCTGTTCGTGATAATTGCTAGATTGTTTTTTGAATTGTGGGATTGTTATCCAGGCAATAACTGTAAATGATATAACTAATAACGATGTCATAGCTACAAAAATTCTAGATCTTATTGACGATTGCATTTTAAATTTCATAGTTCATATCAAAAATTTTAAACAATCTTTTTTTAAATAAATATAATCTCATTTTTTTTAAAATATTTCTAAAGCAGCTAATTCAGCTTTTTGAATACAATCACTAACCGAAACACCTGAATAATAATTTCCAATTATCCTAAAACTATTATTTTTTTCTTGAAAATTAAAAATTGCTTGCTCTATTTCCTCTTGTTGTTTATTATACTGAGGGATACCTTTTTTCCAACTGTAATAATTAGTTTTATAAATCTTACCCTTACACTTAATAAGCTTTCTTAGCTCATTTAAGATCTTGGTCTTTAGTTCAATATTGGATAATTTCAAAATGTCTTTTTGCTTTTCACCACCAACCATTACGGTATAAAGATTATATTCTTTAGGACACAAATGGGGGAAAATTTTATTATTAAATAAAACGCCTAGAAAACTTTTTTTATCACTGGGTTTTGTCAAAATACCAAAACCATTTAGATCAATTTTAACATCTTCTTTTTTGAAAACAAAATGAAATACATCAATCGGATTATATTTTAAATCATTCAATTTTAATTTTAAATCATCATCAAAAATTATTTTAGCCAATTCAAAGGCAGGTATAGCGCTAATGATATTTTTACAAACAAAAGATTTTTTTTCTTTTATAAAAATTTCATATCCTGATTTTGTTTTTTTTATTTTGGTAACTTTTTGGTTAACTTTTATTTTATTGTAAAGTCTTTTTTCTAATTGATTTACTATTTCAGATATCCCATTAGAAAAATTGATTGATTTAATATTTTGTTTATTTGATTTAATAACACCTTTAATTACACTTCCGTATGTTTGCTCTAAATCCCATAATCTTTTTAAACTATGTTTTGCACTCATTTTCCTGGTATCCCCAGCATATATTCCAGTCAAAAAAGGTTCAATTAAATTATCGTGAAACTGTTTACCAAATCTTCTTGAAATAAAGTTGTAGACACTGGTATTATTTAAATGTGGCTTGAGAAAAAATTCTTTAAAAATTCTAATTTTAGATGCTATGGAAAGAAGGGGGGTTTTTATAAAATCCCAAAAATTATTTGGAACAGCTACTGGATTATCTTTAAAAAAAAGAAACCTTTTTGAATTAGATTTTAGATTTGGGTAAATAATATTATTTTGTAGTTTATGATCATTTATAAGTTTATCTATTGAAGAATTATTATTAAGTATTGTATTGGGTCCATTTTCAAAAATAAATCCATTTTTATTCACAGTTTTAATAACTCCACCTATTTTATTATCTGACTCTAATAATATAAAATTTACACCCTTTTTATTCAGAAAATGACCTGCGCTAAGACCACTAATACCACCTCCAATTATAACTGTATTAATCTTGTGCATTTATTATAATTTTTAACAAACTTTTCAGTTTAAAAAAACAGTTATTATTTTAAACTTTTGAAAAAGCCCACTCATCAATCCAACGGCTTAAAACCTTAGCCCACTCAATATCATCATTTAAACATGGTACAACATGAAACTCTTTGCCACCTTTTTCTTCAAAGTCTTCTTTTGCTTCCATTGCTATCTCTTCCAAAGTCTCTAAACAATCTGATACAAAAGCAGGTGTGACAATAGCCATTTTCTTTGTTCCAGATTTAGCAAAATTTTCCACAACCTTATCAGTATAAGGCTGTAACCAGGGCTGACCTGCTAATCTGGATTGGAATGATGAGGAGTATGTTCCTTCTTTTAAATCTAGGTATTCCACTACTTGTCTTGTAGTTTCATAACATTGATGTCTATAACAAAACTGGTGGGCTGGAGAGGAAACAGAGCAACAACTACTATCAATTTTGCAGTGTGAACTAGTAATATCAGACTTTCGTATATGCCTTTCAGGAATTCCATGATATGAAAATAACAGATGTTCCCAATCTTTATTTTTTAAATAATTTTGTATCGACTCTGATAAAACTTTTATATAATCTGGGTGATTATAAAATGAAGGGATATTAGTGAATGTAATATCTGGGAACTTTTCTTTTCTTATTTCTTCAGCTAAGACCAAAATAGTTTCAGTTGATGCCATTGCATATTGTGGATATAGTGGAATTAATAAAATTTCTTTTACACCTTTTTTATTTAATTCATTAATACCATTTTCAATTGACGGGTTTCCATATCGCATTGCAAGTGATATTGGAATAGATGTCATATTATTGACTTTGTTTAACAATCTATTTGAAAGGACAATTAAAGGAGAACCTTCATCCCACCAAATTTTTTTGTAAGCTTTAGCAGATCTCTTTGGACGAGTATTTAAAATAATTCCCTTTACTAATAGTGTTCTCAACCAAAGTGGTTCATCTATTACCCTTTCATCCATTAAAAATTGACTGAGGTATTTTTTGACATCCTTCCTATCTGGACTATCGGGGGATCCTAAATTTACTAATAGTACACCTTTCATTTATAAAGACATTAAATATTTTTTTGGGGTTGTGCCAAATTTCTTTTTAAAAGCATTGATAAAATGAGTAGCTGTGCTATATCCAATTCTTAAGGCAACTTCATTAACATTATAATTCCCTGATGATAAAAGTCTCTTGGAAACCTGCATCTTATAATCTAAAAGAAATACATACACGGAAGCACCATAAACTTGTTTAAAGCCTTGCTTAAGTTTTTTTAAACTTATCTCCACTTCATTTGCTAACTCATTAAGTGTCGGTGGTTCTATCATTCTTGAAATAATAATTTCTTTAGCTAACCTAATTTTTTTTATGTTTTTATCATCAACTAAAAAAGGACATTGCTCTATATCCATGTCCTTATTTTTGTTAAAATATAAACTCATTAGTTCAAAAACCTTGCCTTTTAAATAAAGTTTATACATGCTTTCGTGTAAAGATTGCTGAATCATTTGATTTAGCACAACCAAAATCATAGGTCCCATTTTTTTTTCTTTGTAGAATTTGTTGTCAATATTATCTTTATTTAAAAAAGATATTTGATCAGCTTGATTGGAAAATAAACCGTGAAACTCTTTTATAGAAATCAAAACAGATAAAACCAAACTTCCAGGGTATAAAAAAGCATCAATTGGCAACTCTTGCTGAGGATTGTAGAGCATTATTGAACTTCCATTATCTATTGGAAACGAGTATGAACCATTATTGAATAAAAATTTACAACTTCCTTTTAGACAAAAATGGAATTGAATATAATTTTTATTAATGTCATAATTGAATTTTTTATTGTCTTCCAAATCGTTAGAAATTTTTAATACTATTATACCTTCGCCCACAAGAAAATCCTGAATGGTACCTTTTGCGATATTTTTTTCTTTAATATTCAACTGTTTTGTTATTTAGAAATGTTCTAAATTAGAGTCTTTTTTTTTTTAAATACACCTGTAAAACTAAAAATTTTGAACAAATTTACAACATATTTTTTTTAAAATTCTTTAATCGTTATTTATAGAACTTATGGAGTTATTTTTTCTATTTATCACTGCTTATTTTTGATAAATCAAAAGTATATCAAATATTTTGAAAATTCCATCTCTCCATATAGTTGGAGTAAGTTATAAAAATGCGAATGCAATAGAAAGAGGCAAATTCAGTCTTGATCAAACAAATTCCAAAAAACTTCTTTTAGATGCTGCACGTCTTGGTATTGAATCAATTGTTGTTAATTCTACTTGTAACAGAGTAGAGATCTATGCTTACATAAATAATTTTGAATCAATTATAGATCTTTTATGTAAGCATTCTCATGGAAAAAAATCTGATTTTGAGAACATTGGCTATAACTTGGAAGGTGATGTAGCAATAGAACATTTATTTAGTGTTGGAACCGGACTTGACAGTCAAATTTTAGGTGATTTTGAAATTATAGCTCAATTGAGAAAAAGCTTTAAAAATTCAAAAGATTTAGGGCTAGTCAACCCATATTTTGACAGACTTTTTAGTACTGTAATGCAGGCAAGTAAAAGAATAAAGAATGAAACTAAACTTTCCACAGGTGCAACTTCTGTTTCATTTGCTGCTGTAAGATACATTTTAGATAATGTCGACAATCTTAAAGACAAAAAGATTTTGTTGTTTGGTGCTGGTAAAATTGGAAGAAACACATGTGAAAACTTAGTCAAGCATACATCCAATAAACAAATTACATTAATTAATAGAACCCAAGATAAAGCAAAAATAGTTGGAGGCAAGTTTAAATTAATTGTAAAGAATATCTCTCAAATTTCTGATGAGATTTCTAAATCAGATATTTTAATTGTAGCAACTGCAGCTCTAAATCCAACAATCACAAATAACGAAATATCAAAATCCAAAAAGCTTTTAATATTAGATTTATCTGTGCCAAAAAATGTGGATGAAAATGTCAAACTAAACCCAGATGTCAACTTACTTGACTTGGATTATTTGTCAAATATAACTGATCTTAATTTATCAAAAAGAAAAAAATATATCCCTGAAGCTTTGTTTATTATTAAGGAAATGAAAAAAGAATTTCTCAATTGGGTTGAAACTAGAAAATATGCTCCTACAGTAAATGCATTGAAAACAAAACTTAAAAAAATTCAGAATAATAAAATAAGTGTTTTAAAGAAAAAAACCCCAGGATTAAATGAAAAGGATGCACTAGAAATTGGAGACTATTTAATTCAAAAAATAACTAATCAAATCGCTAATCACTTAAAGGAAAGTGAAGAATTCGAGGATGAACTCAAATCTGTAAGGACAATTTTTCAACTAGATCACAATGAATAGCTTTGTAAAAATTGGCACAAGAGATAGTAAACTAGCTCTTGTTCAGGCTAATTGTGTGAAAAAAGCATTAGCTAAAAATAACATCAAAGCAAAAATCATTAAAATTAAATCTCAGGGTGATTTAAATTTAAGCACTCCTTTGTATGAGTTCGGTATTACAGGAATTTTTACCAAAACATTAGATATTGCTCTTTTAAATGGGGAAATAGATTTAGCAGTTCACAGCTATAAAGATGTACCCACTGTACCAGCTAAAGGAATTAAAATTGACTGTGTGCTAAAACGGGAAGATGCATCTGATATAATTATGTTGAGTAAAAAGGGAATTGATTTTTCGAAGAAATTGATAATAGCAACAAGTAGTATTAGAAGGAAATGTCAATGGTTATTTAAATATCCTCATCACAAAATTATTCCAATAAGAGGAAATGTTGATACAAGGATTAAAAAATTAAGTCAAGGAAAATTTGATGGTGCAATTTTTGCTTTAGCAGGTATAAAAAGGTTAAACTTAGAAATAGACAACATTTTGGAGCTGAACTGGATGATTCCATCAGCGGCTCAAGGGACTATAGCTGTTGCATCGAAAGAAGAAAATAATTATTTAGATAATATTTTAAATAAAATAAATTGTAAAGAAACATTTCATGCTGTAAATCAGGAAAGAGAATTTATAAGGTTGACAAGCGGAGGATGTTCAAAACCTATAGCAGCACATGCATTTTACGAAAAAAATAAGCTAATACTAGAAACAAACATATGCTCTATTGATGGTAAAAGATCTATAGAAGATAGATCTATATATGATAAAAATGATAATCAAGCAGGTTCAAAAAGCTTCAAAAAAATAAAAAAATTAGGTGGTATAAAAATATTAGATTGGGATGAAAACGATTGTATCAACTAAAAAAATTGAAAAAAAACTAAGGGATTTTATAAAAATCAATAATATTAAACTTATTGAAAATGATTTTATTAAAATTTCTAAAATTAAATTTACTTATTCAAAAGATAATAAAAATTGGATATTCACCAGTAAAAATGCAGT
>MDTB01144971.1_pt1 | contig 14430 bp, 15 predicted proteins | sample 811161 | NCBI WGS metagenome assembly MDTB01 (sample SAMN05326650, study PRJNA326480) | marine metagenome | isolation source: seawater | place: Mediterranean Sea | collected 2009
TAAGACTAAAAGAAGATTTTTACCTAACTTAAAAAAAGTAAAATTTACAAGTGAACTTTTAAAAAGAAGTTTAAAATTAACTGTTAGTAATGCAGGAGTAAGATCTGTTGATAAAAAAGGAAGTTTTGATGAATTTTTAAAAACTGTCAAAAATAAAAATTTATCTCCCAGGTTAAAGAAACTAAAAAAGACAGTACTAATTAAATCTCCATTTCAAAAAAAAGTAGTTCAATCTAAAAGAGCTTAATGCATAAGTTATTTTTTTTACTCTCATTAATTATGGGGGTTGTTGTTTTAACTTCAAATTATCTAGTTCAATTTCCGATTAAATATCATGGTTTAGAAGAAATATTAACTTATGGTGCATTTAGTTATCCTATTGCTTTTTTAATCACTGATTTAGCAAACAGATCTTATGGTAAACTAATCGCAAGAAATATAGTCTATATTGGTTTTATAATAGGTATTAGTTTTACTCTTTTATTTTCCACAAACTTTGCAGATTTGATTTCTGTTAGGATAGCCATTGGTTCAGGAACTGCTTTTATAATAGCTCAATTATTAGATGTTCAAATTTTTGATAAACTAAGGAAAAAAGATTGGTTTATTGCACCACTCACATCCTCTATCATTGGATCAACAGTTGATACTTTTTTATTTTTTTCAATTTCCTTTTATGCAACTGGAGTACCTTGGGTTACTCTTTTATTAGGAGACTTAGCTGTTAAAATTTTTGTAGCGTTAATAATGCTAATCCCTTTTAGATTACTTTTAAAAACTTTTAAACCAGTCTAAATTTAATAAAAATACTTATAGGAAAGTATTTTATATGCTAATTTTGCAACTAGAAAATTATAAGAATTAAAACCTTTTATAGGGGCAAGTTCGTTAATATCTGCACCAACTATATTAGAATTTTTTGCTGCAATTTTTATTATATCTAAAGTTTCATCCCAAAGTAATCCACCAGGTTCAGGAGTTCCTGTTGCTGCCATTATACTTGAGTCTAAACCATCTACATCAAAGGTTAAATATACTGTTTTATTTTTAATAAGTTGTTTAAATTTAAGTAAATTCCATTTTGCCTTATCTTTTGCCCAGAAAATGTTAATTCTTGATTTATTCTTTTTTAAAAAAGGTATTTCACTTTTAGAAATATTCCTTATTCCAAATGAAATTATAGATACATTTTTATAGTCTAAACACCTTCTAATAGCAGAAGCATGAGAAAACTTTTCTCCATTGTAACTATTTCTTAAATCTGCGTGTGCATCGAAATGTAGAAGACAAATTTTTTTGTGTTTTTTTACAAATGGCTCAATACATCCTGGGGTAATTGAATGTTCTCCCCCAAAAGTCATTGGAAAAAGATTTTTATTTAATATTGCTCTGTTAATATTTGACATTTTTTTTAGAGCTTTATTAATATTTCTGTCTATTTTGAAAGGTTTTAATGTTTTAATACCTATTTTTTTATAGGGTTCACACTTAAGTTCTTCATCATACAATTCGACTTGATGAGAGGCCTTTATTATTTCCTTTGGTCCATTTTTAGTGCCTGCACCATAGCTAACAGTTTTTTCTAAACCAAAGGGTATTATTACAACTTTTTCTCTAAAATTAAATTTATTATCAATTCCTAAAAAACCATTTTTATTTGATAAATATTTCAATTTTTTATCCAAAAATTTTAGAAAAGTGTTTTCTGTTTCTGCCTTTCCATTCACCTTTATGATATGCGTCACTTGCTATCAAAGGCAGTACGCTCGTTGCTTCAGCAAAAACCATTTGTTCTTTTGTAACATTAACTTTACCCCATGAACTTGCTTCTTTTAAAGTCGAGCTGCTGCAAGCACCATCTCTAGAGTCTGCCACTGCAATTTGTATAGCATATTTATGCATATTCACTTCTTTACCTAGAAGCTCAGCACATATTACCGTATCTTGTATAAAATTTTTTGGAACACCGCCACCTACCATAAATAATCCTGAACCCTTAGATTGTATTTTAATTTCAGTTAATTCTCTAAATTCCCTGATTGAGTCAATTGTCATATGCTTTTTTGGATTTTTTTCTTGGTGAATTACCAATCCAAAGCCAGCACTAGAGTCTGTAAATGCAGGACAAAATATTGGAACATTGTTGTCATATGCTGTCTCAATTAATGAGTCTTTTTTTACTGAATTTTTTTTCAAATATTTTCCAATTTCCTGGATAAATTCTCTAGAAGTATAAGTTTTAGGTTCTAAAGTATCAGCTATTTCACAAATTTTTTTGTCACAAAATTGCAATTCATCTTCATCGATATACGTGTCATAAATTCTATCAATATAATTTTTTCTAAGTTCTGTGTCATTTTGAAATTGTGATCCTTGATAATGTTTAAAACCTAAAGCTTCGAAAAAATCCATATCAATAATTGAAGCTCCAGTAGCAACTATTGCATCCACCATATTATATTTCACTAGATCTTTATAAATATTCATACAACCTGCTGCTGAGGTTGAGCCAGCTAAAGTTAAAAAAATTGTACAGTCTTTGTCTTTTAACATTTCATTATAAATATTTGCTGCATTAGCAGTCTCCCTTGACACAAAAGACATTTTTTCCATAGATGAAATAATTTTTCTAGAGTCGAAAGAAGTTATATCAATGTGTTCAACTGGATGTTTTAAGAAATCTTTTTTACTATTATGACCTAAGTTTTTATTATCTGACATTAAGCAACCAATGTAGCTTTATTAATGTCTTTATTATAAAGGCTCATTATTGGGCTATCTTCAACCTCATAAATTTCGTTAGAGTAAAAACCATTAAATTGAGTTCTAAAGGTTAATCCGTAAGCTCCTAACTGACCTAGCTCAATATAATCATTTTCTTTAATATTATTTGGAAGAAGAAATGGACCTTTCATGTAATCCATACTATCACAAGTTGGACCATAAAAATCAAAAGCAGTTAATTTTTTGGAAATAATTTTATTTGAACTATCCTTAATCATTTTAGATGGAAAAACTATATTAGGGGTACCTGCATCAAATAGAGTTCCATAAGTACCATCATTGATATAAAGTTTTTGCTTTTTTCTAAGATTAACTCTTACAACAGTTGAGCCGCTTTCAGCAACTAATGCTCTTCCAGGCTCACAAATAATTTCAGGCAAATCATTTATTTTTAAACTTTTAAGTCCTTTTTTAATTTCATCTAAATAATTATTTAAAGATTGTGGAATTAAGTCAGGATATATTGTAGGAAATCCACCTCCAACATTAATATAATCAGGAATAATTTTTGTTTTTTTAATTATATTTGCTATTTCATTAATACCTTTGGAGTACGAAATTGGGTGCATACATTGAGACCCTACATGAAAACTTAAACCAATTTTACTCGCATGTTGTTTTGCTAATCTAAACAACCCTATCGCCTCATGATTTAATGCACCAAATTTTTTTGATAAATCAATTTCTGCATGTTCATTTGATACAGATACTCTTACAAATAATTCAAGATCTTCTGCTTTACTAGTGCTTTCAATAATCTTTATTAGTTCATCTTTTGTATCTAGAGCAAAAGTTTTAATTCCATACTTGAAATAAGCCTCGCTAATACTTTCTCTACTTTTTACTGTATGCATAAATGAGCATTTTGCAGAATGACTAAATTTTTTTACAGCTTTTATTTCTTCTATCGAGGCAACATCAAATTGATTAATTCCACTTTTGATCAAAGTTTTGATAACTTCAGAATGGGGATTAGTTTTAACTGCGTATAAAATTTTTCCTGGAAAATTATTTTGAAAGAACTTTGAAGCAGAAAGAATGGAATTCTTTCTGATACAATAAACAGGTTTATTTGGTCTCAGTTGATTTACCATTTGTTCAACTGACTTAAATTTTTGCATTTAAAATGCCCCCTCAAAAAAAATTTAACAAAAAAAAAGTTTTTTTTTAAAAAACTTTAATATTGGAGCAATTAATTCAATAGTTATTCAATGTAAAGTAAATAATGAAGTACTTGAATTTTAAAAAAAAATGTCCATATAGAGTTTATGAAAAATGAAGCAACACTTCAAAATTTAGCCGATTTTAGTAACAAAATGTTAGTTATTGTTGATGATGACAACCCTTTTAGAGAAAGATTGGCTAGAGCTATGGAAAAAAAGGGATTTCAAGTTTTTCAAGCTGAGAGTGTATTAAAGGGCTTAGATACTGTTAAAACAATCGAACCTGGTTTTGCTGTTGTCGATCTTAGATTAGGTGATGGTAATGGTTTAGAAGTTGTAAAACAGATACAACAAACTAATCCTTCTAGCAGAATTATAATGTTAACAGGGTACGGAAACATTCCAACTGCAGTAGCAGCTATTAAAGAGGGAGCAATAGATTATTTAGCAAAACCAGCAGATGCTGATGATGTTGAAAAAGCTTTATTAGCTGATCCCTTAAAAAAAGCAGCTCCACCTGAAAATCCGATGTCTGCTGATAGAGTCAAGTGGGAACATATTCATAGAGTGTTTGAATTATGTAATAGAAATGTTTCTGAAACTGCAAGAAGATTAAAAATGCACAGAAGAACTTTACAGAGAATACTTTCTAAAAGATCTCCTAGATAAATTTTCTTAATTTTAAAGATTTTTTTGCTAAAACTGTAAGAAGAGATATTTTAAATAACTCAGCCAGTAAAAAAGGTTTAACTCCTACATCGAAAATTGGTTTATCCCAGCCTATAATAGTAGCTAACCAAATTATCCCTAGAATATAAATAGTTGAGACCGATAAACTTAGTTTCAAAAATATTAAGAAAAAATTATCCTCGGTTTTGATAAAAGAAGCTAAAAAACAAGCTGAAACAAAACCAATTAAATAACCCATTGTAGGCCCTGTAAAATAGACCAATCCAACACCTCTTTCTGGAGAATTTGAAAAAACAGGTAAGCCAGCAATTCCTTCAATTAAATATAAACAAATTGTTGCAAGACCAATTTTATATCCTAAGCTTATTCCAAGAAAAAGAACTACGAACGTTTGCATAGTCATTGGTACTGGATAAAAAGGAATTTTAATTTTTGCAGAAATTGCAATAATTATAGTGCCAATAAAAATTATAAATAATGATTTTATTATACCTATTTGAGAATTTTGCTTTATTAGTTGCATAAAAAATAATACTCTTATTTTTATCGATAATCTATAATAATTTGTAATGACCAAAATCCAAAAAACAGATCATTTTTATCTCATAGATGGTTCAGGCTATATATTTAGAGCATATTATGCTTTACCTCCTTTAACTCGTAAAAGTGATGGATTACCAACTGGTGCTGTAAGTGGATTTTGTAGTATGTTGTTCAAGCTTCTTGAAGATTCTAAATCAAAAGAAAATAAACAAAGACCTACTCATTTTGCAGTTATTTTCGACTCAGCAAGAAAAACTTTTAGGAATGAAATTTATAGCGATTATAAAGCTAATCGTGCAGAGGCTCCAGACGATTTGGCTCCACAATTCGAATATATAAGAAAATCTGTTTTAGCTTTTAATTTACCTTCAGTAGATCTTATAAATTATGAAGCTGATGATTTGATAGCAACATATGTAGATCAAATTTTAAAAAAGGGAGCTAAAGTCACAATCGTATCTTCAGATAAAGATTTGATGCAATTATTCAAAAAAAAACGTTCGTATATTTGATCCAATGAAAAACAAATTTATTTCAGAGGAGGATGTTCAAAATAAATTTGGTGTTGACCCAAGCAAAGTAATAGATGTTCAGGCTTTAGCTGGTGATAGTAGTGATAACGTTCCTGGTGTTCCAGGAATTGGTGTTAAAACCGCAGCAGAATTAATAAATAAATATGGAAATTTAGAAACTCTTTTAAAATCAGCTAAAGAAATTAAGCAAAACAAGAGAAGAGAAACTCTTATGGAAAATAGAGAGAAAGCTATTATTAGCAAAAAATTAGTAACTTTAAAACATGATGCTCCAGTAGATAGAGATTTAATTGAATTTAAATTAAAAGAAATAGATAAAGATAAACTTTACAAATTTTTAAGAGAAATGGAATTCAATAGATTATTGAGCTCAGCAATTTCAGCTTATGGGGAGCCAAGTTTGACTATTGATAAAATTGACTCTAAACCTCAAGTAAATCAAAAAGCTATTAATAAAAAAGAATACTATCTAATTACAAACCCTAATGAAATTGACGATTGGATAAAAGAGGCTGAGGAAATAGGAGAGGTTGCAGTAGATACTGAAACTAGCTCACTAGATCCACATCAAGCTGACTTAATTGGTGTCTCTTTGAGTTCAAAAATTGGTAAAGCCTGTTATATCCCAATAGGCCATAATTCTAAAAAATGTATTAATAAAGATTTAGTTTTAAAAAAATTAAAACCTTTGCTTGAAGATCCAAGTATTAAAAAAATAGGTCAAAATATTAAATTTGATTTTATTGTATTGTATAAACATGGCATTAATATTTCATCAATGGAAGATACTATGCTTATGTCTTATGTATTAGATGCTGGAAAAAATAGACATAACATGGATACTTTGTCAGAAATTCATTTAAATCATAAAACTATTTCATTTAAAGATTTAGTAGGAGCTGGAAAAAAAGAGATTAACTTTAGTGAAGTAGACATTGAAAAAGCAAAAGATTATGCAGCCGAAGATGCCGATATAACATTTAGATTATATAAAAAATTTTACAAAACTCTTAAGGATGAAAAGATGATTAATATTTATGAAATTTTTGAGAAACCAATGATTAAAATTTTAGCTTTTATGGAGATAAGAGGAATCAAAATTGATAGACAATTTCTTAAAATTTTATCCTCTAAGTTCTCAAAAAAAATTGAAAAAATCCAAAAAGAGGTCTTTAAAATATCCAAAAAAAAATTTAATATTGCATCTCCTAAACAGTTAGGAGAAATTTTATATAATGATCTCAAAATAGCAGATCTTAAAAAAACTAAGAAAGGAAGTTTTGCGACAAGTGCGTCTGTGTTAGAAGATCTTGCTTTTAAGGGTCATAAATTTCCCAAATTAGTTTTAGATTGGAGGCAAGTATCTAAATTAAAAAATACATACTCTGATTCTTTACCAGAACATATTAATCTTAAAACAAAAAGAGTTCATACTTCTTTTTTACTTGCAGCGACCACTACAGGAAGATTAGCGTCTAGTGATCCCAATTTACAAAATATACCAATTAAGTCTGAGGATGGCAAAGATATTAGAAAAGCATTCGTAGCTGAAAAAAACCAAGTTTTAATTTCTGCTGACTATAATCAAATTGAGATGAGAATATTAGCAGATTTAGCAGATGTAAAAGAATTGAAAAAAGCTTTCAAAAATAATGAAGATATTCACTCACTTACAGCTAGTCAAATATTTAATGTTGATATTAAAAAAATTAATCAAGATCAGAGAAGAAAAGCTAAAGCAATAAATTTTGGAATTATCTATGGTATTTCTCAATATGGATTAGCTAAACAAATAAATGTTTCCAATTATGAAGCAGAAGATTTTTTGAATGCATACTTTGCTAAATTTCCTGAAATCAAGATTTATATGGATCAAACAATTAAGTTCTGTAGAAAAAGTGGGTATGTAAACAATATTTTTGGAAGAAGATCAAATTTTATTAATATTAATGATAAAAATTATAATATCAGAAATTTTCAAGAACGTGCAGCAATTAATGCACCTATCCAAGGATCTGCATCAGAGATTATGAGGCTAGCAATGATTAGATTAAATAAAAGATTAAATGAACACAAAAATAAAGAAACTAAGATGTTACTTCAAATTCATGATGAATTAATTTTTGAAACTCCCAAAGAAGAAATGAAAAGAATCAGTAATATTATAATCGAGGAAATGTCTAGTGTAGTAAATAGTGATCAGCATTCTTTTTCTATCCCATTAACCGTTGATTTAAATACAGGTGATAACTGGGGCACACTGCATTAATTTTAATTTGATTGCCCAAATTAGAACAATTTAGTATTTTTATATTCATATATGCATAAACAAACAATAGCACTTGTTGATGATGATAGAAATATTTTAACAAGTCTTAGTATAGCTTTAGAAAAAGAGGGATTCAAAGTTCAAACTTATATCGATGGAGAAAGTGCATTGATTGGTTTATCAAGAACACCACCTGATTTAGCAATAATTGATATCAAGATGCCAAAAATGGACGGTGAAGAACTTTTAAAAAAATTAAGAAAAAGAACTTCTCTGCCTGTTATCTTTTTAACTTCAAAAGATGATGAAATAGATGAATTATTAGGATTAAAATTAGGTGCAGATGATTTTGTAAAAAAGTCCGGTGGATTTTCAATTAAAGTTTTAATTGAGAGAATTAGGGTTCAGTTACGTAAAAAAGATTCAAAAGATATTATTGAAGAAAACAAAAGTATTATTACTCATGGAAAATTAAAATTAGACCCTTCTCAATTAGAATGTGAGTGGGATGGTAAACAATTGCCAGATAAATTAACAACCACAGAATTTTTGTTAGTTAAAGAATTGGCTAAACGACCTGGGATTATTAAGGAAAGAGCTCAATTAATGGACATAGCCTATAGAGAAGACACTGATATTGAAGATCGAACAATTGATAGCCACGTAAAAAGAATTAGAAAAAAATTCAAAAAAGTTGATCCTGAATTTTCAGCTATAGAGACTAGATATGGAAGTGGATATAGGTGGAATGTTAGTTAATGTTCAGTAAGTTACTTAAAAATTTATCAATATTAAAAAAATTTTTATTTATTAACTTTATTTTTTTTACAATTATTGGATCGTTTACATTTGTTTATTTAAAAAATATTCAACCAAATTTAATCAAAAAAAAATCTTCAAATCATATTGAGGTAATTAATAATACAGTAGATAATTTAATTAGATTAAATGTTAAATTTGTAGAAGAAGATATTAGAAAATTTTTATTTTCTACAAGATTTCTTTTTCAGAATCTTGATAGGGTAATATTTTTTGATAATGAACTTAAATTAATTGGAGATACTGATACATTAGATCTTGATCCAAGATCATTTTCAAAAAGACTAGATATAGTTGAACTAGAAATATTAAGTGAAAAAAAAACAAAAGAAATTACTGAAAAAAAAAATATAGATATTGGAAGTGATTACTCCATTTCTTTAAATGATGTATTATTTAATTATGTGAGTTCAAAAAATTTTGGGATCCCTTTTACTTTTACTCAAGAAGAATTTAATAAATTTAAGTTAACAACAATTAGGAATGTTATGCAAAATGGAGAAAATATAGGCTATATAGCTATTATAGAAAATGCTAACGATATTAAGGCAGCGATAGATGAAAGGAAATCTTTCATAATTAGGACAGCAATTGCTGTTGGAATAGTAATATTGATTTTTTCGTTTGTATTAAATAGATATTTTCTTAAACCTATAAAGAATTTAGTAAGTTATACAAAAACAATTAGAAATAAAAATCCTAAAACAACTAATATTGACTCATTAAAATTAAGAAATGATGAGTTAGGTTTACTCTCTAACTCTTTGGAGGATATGACTTTAGAATTACAAAAAAGGATTTCTCATGCAGAAAATTTTTCAACTGATCTTGTTCATGAAATTAGAAATCCACTTGCATCCTTAAAAAGTGCCTCTGAAATTCTTCATGACACGGGTGATGCTGATCAAAGAATTAAATTAATTGATATACTTAGTCATGATGTTCAAAGAATTGAAAGACTTATTACAGATTATTCACAAATGTTAAAAGATGAAGTAGCACTGAGTAAAGAAAAAATAAAAAAATTAAACATTGAGCCAATCATAAAATCTGTTGTTGATGATTTTAATAATATCTACAAACTTAAAAGAGGAATTCAAATTTTTTATGAGAATGATGGAAAAGTTAAATATTTTATCAACGGTATAGAAAATAGAATTGAACAAATAATTGCTAATCTTTTAGATAATTCTATATCTTTTAGTGAAAATAATAAAAATATAATAGTCAAAGTATCAAAGATGGATGATAACAAAGTAAGTGTTAATATATTAGATGAAGGTCTGGGATTTAAAGAAAAAGATACTAATAAAATATTTAAAAGATTTTACAGTAATAGGCCAGATAAATTTGGCCAACATTCTGGACTAGGTTTAAATATTGTTAAAAATTTAGTTGATTTACATAATGCTTCAATTGTAGCTTCAAATAGAATAGATCAAAGAGGTGCAAGAGTAGAAATTATATTTCCAAATTTATAAAGAGTTCTATTGATTAATTAATTCTTTATTGTTAGAAAGCCCACCATGGAAGATTATAAAGTAAAAGATATATCCCTAGCAGATTTTGGACGTAAAGAAATATCAATAGCTGAGAGTGAGATGCCTGGATTAATTGCATTAAGAGAAGAGTATTCCAAAAAAACACCGCTAAAAGGTGCAAAGATTATTGGCTGTTTGCATATGACAATTCAGACTGCAGTCCTGATTGAAACATTGGTCGATCTAGGTGCAGAGGTGAGATGGTCTTCTTGTAATATCTTTTCAACACAAGATCATGCAGCTGCAGCAATTGCAAAAGTAGGAATTCCTGTTTATGCCTGGAAAGGAGAAACTGAAGAGGAATATCTTTGGTGTATCAAACAAACAATAGTTGGAAAAAAAGATTGGAAACCAAATATGCTTTTAGATGATGGAGGTGATTTAACAGCTATAATGCATAATGAATATAAAGATTTACTTACAGATATAAGAGGTGTTTCAGAGGAAACTACTACAGGAATTAAAGCTTTGAATAAGATGGAAAAAGATAATTCACTTTTAGTACCTGCAATTAATGTGAACGACTCAGTTACTAAATCTAAATTTGATAACCTATATGGATGTAGAGAAAGTCTAGTTGATGGAATTAGAAGAGCCACTGATGTTATGATGTCAGGAAAAATAGCTATAGTTGCAGGATTTGGGGATGTTGGAAAAGGAAGTGCAGCATCTTTAAGACAAAGTGGTGCTAGAGTTTTAATTACTGAAGCTGACCCTATTTGTGCATTGCAGGCTGCTATGGAGGGGTATGAAGTAGTGTTAATGGAAGAAGCTATAAACAAAGCTGACATAGTTGTAACTGCAACTGGAAATAAGGATATAGTTACTGCTGATCATATGAGAGATATGAAAGATAGAGCTATTTTATGTAATATTGGTCATTTTGATAATGAAATTCAAGTTGAAGCACTAAAAAACTATAAATGGACAGAGGTAAAACCTCAAGTACATGAAATAGAGCTTCCAAGCAAAAAAAGAATTATTCTATTAGCTGAAGGAAGATTAGTTAACTTGGGCTGTGCAACAGGTCACCCAAGCTTTGTAATGAGTGCCTCATTTACAAATCAAGTAATTGCACAAATAGAACTCTGGAATAACCATAAAAATTATAAAAACAAAGTTTATGTTTTACCTAAACATTTAGATGAAAAAGTAGCAACTCTACATTTAAAAAAAGTTGGTGCTAAATTAACAAAACTTTCAAAGGAACAAGCAGACTATATTAGTGTGGGAGTAGAAGGTCCTTTTAAACCTAATGCCTATCGCTATTAAAAATGATAAAATAGACTTATCTTCAGAAAAAAAAACAGAAGAATTAGCTTATAAATTTTCAAAAAAAATTAAAACTGGAAACATAATTTTTTTATATGGGGAAATAGGAGTAGGTAAGACTACATTTATAAGATATTTAATTAATAAATTTCAAAAAGATAATAATTTGGAAATAACTGAAGTTACTAGTCCAACCTTTAATCTACTTAATGAATTCCAAATTAATCAAATTAAGATAAATCACTATGATTTATTCAGGTTAAGATCAGTTAAAGAGATAAAAAATTTGGACTTATTTCAAGATAATGCCAATACTATAACTTTAATAGAGTGGCCACAAATAATTGAAGAAAAACCTGAAAATTTGATAGAATTACATTTTGAATATGGAAAAGACCATAATACAAGATTTGTAAAAATCCAAGGTTTAAGTTTGTAAATTTTAAATGAAAAAATTGAAAAAAATAAAAGGTGATGCATCATTTAGGAAATTTTTTAGAAAAATAGATAATCGTAATAGTTCAATCTTAGTTTTTGCTAAAAAAGAAAAATTTAAAAATTTACTTGTATATGATGCAGTAAATAAAATTTTAAATAAAAATAAAATTCTGGCTCCCACCTTATATAATGAAAATTATAATAAAAATTATATTGAGATAGAAGATTTTGGTAATGAGACAATTTTTAACAAATTGAATAAAAAAAGGAGTAATAGATTTTTTTATTTTAAAAAAATTATCGAATTATTAAATAAGATACAATCAATCAAAAATAGAAAAATTAAAAATTTTAAAAACAAAAAATATTTAATCCCAGAATATGATAATAAAATATTGATTAAAGAGACAAATTTATTTTGTGATTGGTATGTGAGAAAAAATTTTTCAAAATCTAAAAAAGATAAATTTTCCAAAGAATTTAAAAAATTAGTAAAAAAGTTAATCTTAAATTTAAAGTTGGGAAATAATGTTTTTGTTCACAGAGATTTTCATGTATCTAATTTGATGATTGTAGATAACAATATAGGTGTGATTGATAGTCAAGATGCCTTAATAGGAAACAAAGCATACGATTTAGCATCTTTGATTGACGATGTAAGACTAAAAACTTCTAAATCATTTAAAAAAAAAGTCTTTAATTATTATATAAGAAAACAAAAAAAATTAGAAATACATAAATTTAAAAATGATTTTGAAATTTTATCGATTCTTAGAAACCTTAAGATCATTGGAATATTTACACGTCTTGCTATGAGAGATGGTAAAAAGAGTTATCTAAAATTAATACCATATACATGGAAATTAATTGGTATGCGAATTAATGAAAATAATACGTTTCAAGATTTAAAAAAAATATTAAATAAAAATTTTAAAAAGGAATTAAATGAAAATTAATACAGCTTTAATTTTATGTGCGGGCTTTGGTAAGAGATTAAACCCTTTAACTTTGTCAACACCAAAGCCACTTCTTAAATTAAATGACATAACAATATTAGAAAGGTGTATTAATATTATAATAGAATTAGGAGCCAAAAAAATTTTTCTTAATACATTTTATTTAAGTAATAAAATTTCCGAATTTGTTAAAAATAAAAAATTTCAAATTGATATTCAAATAATTGAAGATGGAAAAGAAATTTTAGGCACGGGGGGTGGAATTTTGAATATGATTAAGAATTCAAAAGACAATAATTTTATGATTTTTAACCCCGACACATTGTGGCACAAGGACTATATAAATGAAATAAATAAAATGAATGATTTTTATTTTTCAAATAATTTAAATAATATTCTTTTACTGGTACATAAAAAATTGAGTTTTGATAAAAATTTTAAAGGTGACTTTAAGTTAAAAAATAATTTATTAAATAATAATAATAATAATAATTTCATTTATATTGGTTGCCAAATTTTGAATAGAGGTTTGTTTGAAAAATATAATATAGAAAGTTTTTCAATTTCAGAAATTTGGAACGATTTATTAAAAAAAAATAGATTAAATGGTTTTGAGAGTTTTAATAAGTTTTATCATTTAACAAATTTAGAAACTTTTAAAAAACTAAAAGATTTTTAGCTCTTTCCTTATCAAGATACTCACATTTAATTATTTTTAAATTTGTATTTAATTCAATTAATAATGGATTTCCAGTAGGTATTTCTAAATTAGAGATTTGTTTATTATCAAGATCAAACAATTTCTTGCATAATGCTCTGATAGAATTGCCGTGAGCTGATATGAGAATGTTATTATCCCTTAATTTATTTTTTATTTCTTCTTCAAAATATTTTATGACTCTTTTATAAGTATCTTTTAAAGATTCAGTATTTGGAATCACCTCTATAGGTAGATTTTCATAAGTTTTAATATTTATTGGATGATACGGACTTTCTTTGTTAAGGGCTTCTGGTTTGATATCCCAAGATCTACGAAATTCATGTACTTTGTCTTCTCCAATTTTTTTACTTATTTCAATTTTGTTTAATCCAGTGAGAGACCCATAATGTCTTTCATTTAGTTGCCATGCTCTAAAGAATATTTTTTTATCTTTTAAAACCTTTTGAATAATCTTAAGTGTATTATTTGCTCTTAATTGAAGAGAAGAATAATAAAAATTAATTTGGATATTTTTTTTTTTTATTAATAAACCAGCTTTTTCAGCTTCGGACTCTCCTTTTTTAGTCAGCTCTACATCAACCCAACCAGTGAATCTTTTTTCTAAGTTCCAAGTACTCTGACCATGTCTTACTAAAATTAAAAAACTCATATTGTTATTTCTAAAATATATTTATAAATAAAACTATATAATTAAATGATAA
>MDTB01113460.1_pt1 | contig 14429 bp, 13 predicted proteins | sample 811161 | NCBI WGS metagenome assembly MDTB01 (sample SAMN05326650, study PRJNA326480) | marine metagenome | isolation source: seawater | place: Mediterranean Sea | collected 2009
ATTCCAAGCTACACAGCTCCATCTGGAAATTTCAATAAGGAAATTCTCATCGATTTAAGAAACCAGTTTATAAAAAATTATGACAGCGAATATGAATATATTACAAATAAAAAAAGAATTTGGGTTGATATGAAAAAACATAGAAGGCCTATTGAAAACATATTAGAAATACAACCAATTCTTAAAAAATATAATTTTGAAGAAGTAGTTTTTGAAGATTTATCAATAAATCAAAAAATTGAACTTCTCCATAATACTGAAATCTTAATGGGATCACATAGTTCTGGTTTATCAAATATGCTGTTTATGAATAAGGGAGCAAGTATTATCGATATTAGAGATCCAAATGATAACATCAAAAATGCGTTTTTTACATTATCTTCTGAGTTAGATCTAAAATATTATTATATGGAACGTGAAGACATTAATTCAAATATAGTAATTAATCCAAAAAAATTAGAAAATTTACTAAAGAGTCTTCTTTAATTTTTTAATCCCTTTATTTATTCCAATTATCCCTAGAGTCAAATAACTTATCAATCTCAAGAAAACACTTGTTGTAATTATTGATAATGTGTCTACATTATGTAATCCTTGAGTAAATATCATAATTATTTCATATGTACCTATATTTCCTGGAGTAAATTTAAAGATTCCACTTAACGAACCTATCCCAACATAAAAAATTAAGCCCAACAAATCTATTTCAAAGTTAAAAAAATAAAAACATAAAAATATAAGTATTACTGAATATAATATTTGAACTAAACCTAGAAATAAGAGAATACCAAAGTTTTTTTTGTCTTGGACAAGAGAATTAAAACCAATTACAAAATTGTTTAAAGTCTGGTATTTAGTCTTGTCTTCTAATCTTTTACTTAATTTAAATACTATAAGAAAAACCAATCCAACAATAAGGACAAGTAAACTTGAGAAAATATAAGATGTTTGAAAGCCATTGTCATTTAGTGGCAACAACATTGCAACAATGAAAAAGTTTAAGAATATTGACATAATTGCATAAGCTGTATTTAAAGATACGTATTGTGAAATTTTTAAATCATAATTCTTATAAAGGTAGTGTAGTTTATAACCTGATCCGGCTTTTAATGGCCCAAGCAAGTTTCCTAAAGTATTCATATAAACAAGATAAAAAGCTTCAAAAAATTTTAGATTTATTTTCATACTTTTGAATAAAAAAATATTTATCAATGTTCTAACAACATAAGATACTAAATTAAATGCAAGAAAAATTATGATCATGAATAAGCTTATATCTCTAAATGAAGTTATAATTTCGTTATTTTCTTGAACATAATTTATAAAATAATATATAAAAATAGACAATATAGAGAAACTAAATATAACTTTAAAACGCTTATTCATCTAATGACTCCAAAGTCTTGATTCGTACCTTGAAAAAATATTTTCATCATACTTATTTTCAAATATTTCTAATTCTAATTCATTCATATTTTGATTATCTTCTAAGTAAATGTTGAAAAATTTTTCTTCCAGTGCATCTATTGTTGAAATTCTTTGAATATTTCTATTAACCATAAATTTAGATAGGTTATTGTTTTTTCTTCTAAGGGGAGCATTTAAAAAAATAATTGGTTTTTTTAATGGTAGAAAATCAATGTAAATAGAGGACCAGTCAGTTATTAGAAAATCAACTATGTTTAGCAAATCTTGATTATTCTCTAAATTCAAATTTTTAAAATAGATAAGATTTTCCGAGTTTTTAATGAAGTCTATTATTTTTTTATCTACTTTGTTATAAACATGATCATTGTAATGAAGTTTTATTATTGTTTTTACATCAATTTTTCCAGATAACCTATTTAGCTCTTTTAAAAAAGATAAATTTTTAAATTGGAAATTATTTAAAGATTCACTTTCTATTTTTCCTGTTGCCGTAGGAGCATAAAGACAATAATTTAAATTTAATCCTAAATCTCTTTTTATTTTTTCTCTGTTTATCTCGTTTCTCTTTGTATTTTCAATCTTTATAAAGCCTGTTGTAAATAAATTATCAGATTTATAGTTACAATCATTTATCAGAATATTTCTGTCCATATCTGAACTCAACCATATTTCATCAAAAAGATAATACTCTGATTTATTGAAATTTGTAATTGAAGTTTGTACGCCATGGCCAATATGGTATGTTTTTATTTTCTTCAAATTTAATAATCTGTGAAATAATATTCCATGTGAAGCTATTACTATTTTGGAATTCAAAAGATTAAAAATATTGTTAGGAAAAAATATATATTTAAAATCTTTAAATTTTTTTGAGAATTTGTAGTTAAACGTTAAATATTTAACTGATTTACTCTCCGTAGCCCTGTTATAAAAACCTTCCAAGTTTCCGTTGAAATGGTGACCAAGTAGAAAAATAGTTTCATTTTTTCTTTTAATAAAAAGTGAAATAAAAAATGTTATTAAAAAAACGAAACAGAATATTGATATTTTTAAATAATGAGATGGGTTTTTTCGATTAAATTTCATTAATTTCAATACTAACCTCAGTATTTATACTTGTTATTAGAATATTTAAATTATGCCAAAAATTTATGCATTTATACCTGCAAGGTCTGGCTCAGAAAGAGTAAAAAATAAGAATATTAAATTACTAAATGGTAAACCACTTATTGAATATACAATTGAACAAGCTAAATCCTCGCAACTTATTGCAAAAACATATATTTCTACAGACTACAAGAACCTCAATAGCAAAATTGACATTAATGAAGATATAAAAGTTATAAATAGACCAAAAAATATTTCAAAAAATACATCATTAGATATTGACTGGATATTACATTTGTTAAAAAAAATAAAAGATGACAAACCTGATTTAATCGTATTATTAAGACCAACAAGTCCTTTTAGATCCTCAAAATTTATTGATATATCAATAAAAAAGCTATTAACTAAAAATGATTATGATTCAGCAAGAGCAGTTAGAATCGTAAAAGAACACCCAGATAAAATGTGGATTAAAGATGGAGAAAAAATAATCCCACTTGGTGGATTTAACAAAAAAGGCGAAGATCTTCATTCTATGCAGTATAAAAGTCTAAGAAAAGTTTACGTCCAAACAAGTAGTTTGGAAATTCTGAGAACAAAATCATTAATAAAAAATGGTACGTTGTCTGGGAAGAAAGTTTTACCTCTTTTTTCAGATTATTTGAATTCTTTTTCAATAGATTATGAAGAAGATTTTGAATCAGCAAAAAAAATACTTAAATAATCTTTATTGATTAAATATTTTAATCAAAATGTTTAAATTTTATATTTTCTTCTTCTTGAATACTTGTATTTATTTTTTTCCCAATTAGATTTTCTATTTCATAAGGAGGTAAGCCATCGTCAGGAGCTTTGAATACAATATCGTCCATTTTTAAAACGCTTCCTTTTTCAAGGTTTTTTGCAGCTCTGATACTAGTCGCCATTTTTCGTAATGGCTCTATTTCACTATCATATTGCTTTTTAATACCATCTCCAATAGCAACTTTTGCTCTAGAAATATCTCTCACCATTTTTTTGAAACCTTGTGGTTCAAGTGAAAATGCATTATCAGTTCCTTTGTTACCTCGATTTAAAGTGAAATGTTTTTCTATAACTCTTGCTCCAAGAAGATATGCAACTAAAGTCATCGCTATTCCATTATCATGTGAAGATAAACCAATTACATTATTCTTAAATTTCTTTCTATATGTTTCAATGACCTTTAGGTTTAAATCCTCCCAAGCCACAGGATATCCAGCGGTACATTGAAGAATAACAATATTATCTTTATATTTTTTTGTCTCTTCAATTACTCTTTCTACATCATTAATCGTTCCCCCTCCTGTTGAGACGATCACAGGCTTGTTAAAAGATGCTACATGTTTAATCAAAGGTATATTTTTAAGCCCACCTGATGGAATTTTATAAATTGGCATATTTAAATTTTCTAAAAATTCTGCACTTGGAATGTCAAATGCAGTGGAAAATAAAGTAATCTCGTTTTCTTGTGCAAAATCAATAACTTCTTTCCACTGATCAGGTTTTAAATCTAAATATTCTCTGTGTTCACCATAAGTTGATGCGAAACTATTTGGATTATTGTAAGGCTCGTTAAAAAGATTTTTAGTATAAAAAGATTTGTTCTCTCTTTTTTGTAGTTTTACTGCTGATGCTCCAGATGCTTTTGATTCAAGAATTAATTCTTTACATTTTTCAGTATTACCTTGATGATTTGATCCAACCTCAGATATAAAAAATGGTAAAGATTCGTCATTAATTTGGTAATCACCTAATTTTATTGATCTCATTTCTTTTCTATTTTTCTATAATTTCTTCTTCAGAAGTAGTTGGTAAACCTTCAAGAGGTTCATGACCATATAACTCTTCGCAACGCACTCTATCATTGAAATGATTTGTTGATGCTTCAATTATTAAACAATCTTCAAGAGCCTCTTCTTGGTGAATCGCACCGGGTGGATAGTGTGCAACATCTCCCGCTTCCAGAATTCTGTCTACGAGGTTACCTGTTCCATCATCATAGGTAATTTTCATTTTTCCATGAATCATAATATGAACTTCATCTTTTTTTCTGTGATATTGAAGGTTTCCCTTACTACCTCTATTAATGTATAATTTTTTCATCATAAATTTTTCAGGCACTAAAGAAACAAGTATTTCTTCACCCCATTGTCTAGGGCCTACACTTTCAGCTTCTGGAAACTCAGGTATTGAATCAAAACCAGCTTTATTCATATATTTATTCTAATTCTTTGGTAAGATTTTTTAGTCAATTTATTTATTTACTAACACCGTGAACGATTGACAGTAATCTATAGAGGTAGATTCCCTGTCTTTTAGATAGTCATAAATATTTTCATAGAATCCCTGTACATATTCTGGAAATGGATCAACCTTTAATGAGTTAATTTCATTAATATCTAAATTCATTAATTTACTAACTTTATATGATTGTAAAAATACAAAACTATTTTTATAGCTTTCATTTTTCATTTTCTCTTTTATTCTTATATCGTCATATTCTACTTTGCCTTCAACTCCAGCCGTATACCAATCAACTGGTATTGGATTTTCTAAATCGTATATAAAATATAACGTTGGATTATCTGGAAATATAGAAACCTTTTTTGAATCATATTTTTCAAGACAAAATTGGATACTTTCCAGGTATTTATAAACAGTGTCTGAGGTATAAACATTTCCGTATCTTGTATTCAAATTATTCAAATTGTAATTAAGTTCCTCTTTGGGTTTATCTCTATAAATATAGTCAGATTTAAATGACAATAAATTTTGAACTGGAATTGCAAATGAAAATAAAATTACTGTAAAGAAAATCAAACTAACTAAATTTATATTAATTTTTTTAAGGAATGTAAAGTCAATCGTATTGTTGTAGAGGTCACTTTCATAAAGTGTGATAAAAGTTAATACTAAAACAGTTCCAGAAACAAATAACCCCCATCTCCATCCAATTGACATAATTGCAGCAAATTCAATAACGTAACATACAAAAAAAGGGATGAATGTATCAGGATATTTTTTTTTATAAAACTTTACAAAAAATATAAATACAAAAAAAAGATTTAATAAATTTATTATTGGCTTGTACGTCATAGACGCAAAATCCATACTATTAATTAAAGCCGCGATAATTACAAATGAAGCTAAGTTTATGTAAAGATGAATTTTCCTATTTCTTGGTTTAAATGTGAAAATTAATACCAAGATAAAACTTATAGGTATAAGTGTTTTTTCGTAAAAACCAAGATGATGAATCCAGCTATTTACAAGTTCAAATGAGTTTGAAGGTTGATTTAGTGTTTCCTCAAGAAAATTTGAAAACCCTCCATTCAGAAAAATATAAAGTAGATATAAGATTGATGGAATAGCTGAAATGAAAGCTTTCTTTAAAAAGTTTTTTAAAGAAAATTTATGAATAATTGTTGTTGAAAAAATTACAATAAATATTGTTGAAAATAAAAACGGTGTTTTCATAAGAGGTGCTAAGCCTATTAATAAAAAACCGAAATTTGTATATTTTTTGGACATAAATATGAAGTATGAACCAATTGCTAGAACGAAAATTCCATCAACTGTAGGCCATATTGTAAACTCAAAATAATGCATATTGAGAATTGTTGATACAGCAAAAATCAATACTTTCGTAGTAAGATTCAAATTCTTATATTTATTTGAGAGATTTAAAAGAGCTAAAGAATAAATTTGAAACATTAAAATAACTACTAAACGTTGGAATTGAAGATTATATATAGGCATAAAATAATGAAAGAAATGTAAATAGGCTGAACCTACCAGAGTCTGATACATAAAATCTCTATGGGGAACTTCACCATTGAAAATTCTTTGAACCATTCCTAAAACTCTGGCTTCATCTGATGGGTTGAATCCATATTTTCCGTCAATTTCCCATAAAAAATATGTTAACAAAGTTATGACTATTAAAAATGTTGCATTCTGCTTTTTAAAAATTTTTGATATCACTCTTTAAGTGTAATGAATAATTTTAAGGTTTCTTTAATCCTTTATAAGATTATATGAGTTTAAAATACGGTAATGAAGATTGAAATTAAAACAAATGAAAATCTAGATACTGTTTGGAATAATTTCATATTTAAAAAAAATCAGCATTCAATATTTTTATCAAAAAAGTTCTTGGAATACCATCCGAAAGAAAGATTTACTGAATTTAACATTTACATATTTATAGATCGTGAATTATTTGTAATTATTCCATGTACTAAAGATAAAAATAGCCTGTTTTCCCATAAAGGATCTACATATGGCGGAATTATTCAATTTTTAAAATTTGATAAGTTGACTCATCAAATCATATTTCAAAAGTTGATAGCATTTCTAAAATCTGAAAATATTGATAATTTAACTTTAAGAATGCCTCCAAGAGAATTTAATGATGATACAGAATATTCTTTTTTTGATGCAATAGAAGAAAAAAAAGAACTCTTTCAAGAGGAAGAAACATATGTTGATCTGAGGAAAAATAATTTTAATGATATTAAATCATCAGGATTTAGAAGAAATCACATCAGAGATATAAAAAAAACTATTGAACTAGAGAATCATTTAAATTATAGAAAAGCTGACACAGATGAAGATCTGGATAATTATTACATAATTTTGCTTGAAAATTTAAAGAAACATAATGTAGCTCCTACTCACAGTAAAGAGGAAATGAGATGGCTAATTGATAATTTTAAAAACGAAATATGGCTAGACGTATTAACTTTTGATGAAAAAATAATTGCAGGATTATTTTGTTTCAAAATGAATAAAAGCGTTTTACATTATTTTTATGGTTCAGTTGATTATAATTTTGAACACAAGGGAGCAATAAAGTATATATATTGGATATCTATGTTAAATGCTAAAAATAACAATTTCAAATTTGTTAATTTTGGGGTAGATAGTAAACATGGTGAAGAACCAAATATAAGTCTAAAACTATTTAAAGAGGGTTTTGGAGGAATACATACACATAGGAAAACAGTGATGATTAAATGTTAGATTATAGTGATTTCTATGATCCAGATTTTGGATATGATGCAATAATATCAGATGAAACAGCCAAAACTATTGAAAAATATGTTGAAAAGGGTACTTCGATTCTAGATATTGGTTGTGGAACAGGAAGAGTGTCATCAAGATTTAGGTCAAACAAAATAACTCTTCTTGATCAATCAAAAAAATATTTAGAAATTGCATCAAAAAAAGTGAATTTGGAAAATATTATGCAAGGGAAATTTTTAGACTTAAATATTGATAAAAAATTTGATAATATATTTATCTTAAATTTCATACATGAGCAAGAGAACACTCATTTAATTATTGAAAAAGCAAGAAAGTTATTAGACACTAATGGCAAGATATTTATTTCCTTTCCTAATCCCCAAAGTCTTCATAGATTAGCAGGAGAAAAGATGTCTTTGATTGATAATTCAAGTGATTCAATCTCAGGTAGAGCAAAAAACTTAGGAACATTGAAAATGATAAAAGAAGACATCATTAAAGAAATATTAGTAAAAAACAATCTTGAGGTAACTGAGGTTGTTGGAATTTGTTTTAAGCCATATCCAAATGAAGTAATGGAAAAAATTGATAAAAAAATAGTTGAAAAACTCAATCAATTAGCACCAAAAATAAATGACTATTCGGCAATGAAATTACTAATCGTTTCTAATTAGTTAAGTATTTCTACATCAACAAGCTTTCCATCTAACCTTGAAGACTCTTCTAGAGACTGAAGAACGGATACTGAATTTACACCATGTACAATATCAGCAAAAAATGGTTTATTATCTAAATGGGAATCAACTAAATTCTCTATCTCATTTACTAAAGCTTCTTCGATCCGTACATTTGGAATAAATTGAGAACCAACTACGTAATCATAATTTGTTACCCCATCGGTAGTATTTGTAAGAATTTGTTGATTAAAGACTTTTAATGGTGCTTCAAGATCTAAGTGATCATATATAACTGTTTGCTTTGTTCCCCCAAAGACCATTCTTCTAGTCTTGACGGGTGAAAGCCAGCTTATTTGCGATGTAAATAAAATATCATGATTTAAAAAATGGTATTCACAATTTGCGTAGCTCTCATATAGCTCATTACTTTTAAATGGATTGATAGCAGTAGACCTAACTTTTTTCGGATATTCTTCAAGTATGTAACTGGTTATCGCAATATCATGTGGCGCTAAGTCCCAGATAACATTTGTTTTCTGTTGAAATAAACCCAAATTTACTCTGTTTGAATTAATAAATGTTAGATCACCAAATTCTTTTTTATTTTTTATTATTTTTTTCAACTCAATAACTTGATTGCTAAAAATAAAAGTCTCATCAATGTAGACGCTACAGCCATTCTTTTTACTAATTTCTAAAAGTTCAATAGCTTCTGAAGTATTTAAACATAATGGTTTTGTAATTAATATATTTTTTTTACTATTGAGTGATAATTTTGCAATTTCAAAATGTGTTTCAGGAGGTGTTGCAATTGCAATAAAATCAATTGACTTATCATTTATTGGTTTAAGCAAGTCATTGCTGAACATTGTTTTGTCATAAATATCTTTATACTTATTTAATTCTGCCGAATCTAAATCAATACCGTATTTTAAGTTGCATTTAGGATGACCATTAATTGTTCTTAATAAATTAGGACCCCAATATCCTAAGCCAATAACAGCAAAATTTATTTTACTTTCGATAGCAACCTCACAAATTTAAGCTTATCCTAAACGACTACCAATTTTTTTGTCAAAGTTTTTAAATTTTATACCAATCATATTATCAAATGTTTTAACCCAATGTATATTGCTTTCTTTGTTCACAACAACGCCTGTTATACCTTTATAGTTGCTGTTATTTTTAGGTAGTATTAATTTTTCTATTTCAATTTTTTTTTCGTCTTTTATTAAGTACATACCTGTACCAAGTGGTTTTGCAAATATTCTATATAAATTAAAAAGGTCATTAGTTGTTACATCGAAATTGTTGATATACCCATCTTCAGGTTTGATTTTTCCACAATAATTTGCCAAATCATGATTTTGTTCCTTACTTTTTAGACTTCCCTCTAAAATATTTAAACACACGTTTGGGGTTTCACTTATAATGTCATTAATTATTTTTGGTCGAATATCTTGGTATAGTTCAGTTTTATTAATTTGATATTTTTTTTGGAAATAAATTGGTCCCTCATCAAATTCCTTTGTTAACTCGTGAACAGTAAAGCCTACTTCTTTTTCATTGTTTAAAATTGCCCAAGAGTTTGAGCTAAAGCCTCTGTAGTATGGGAGTAATCCAGCATGAATGTTTAACCAAATTGAATTATTGTTAAAAAAGTCAATTTTTTTACGATAATCACTAACAATACATAAATCTATATCATTTAATTTCTTAAATTTTTTTATTTCTTTATCAAATTTTTTTTTATTTATTACAGGATCTGGAATATGCAGCGATACATTAAATGATTCATTATTCTTGAAATTCAAAATCAAACCATCAACAGTTTCTCCTGAGCCAAAAATACAAATATTGTATTTTTTTTCTATAGTCATATGCTTGATTCTAAACAAAATAAATAGTTGTTTACAGAAGATTTAACTAATCACAAAATATAAACTTAATAACATAGTGGATAAATATTCAAAAGTAGTCTTTTTTTTTGGAACAAAGGGACAATTTATCAAAACGTATCATCTCTTAAATACCTTAAATAGTAAAAATGTAAATGTGGAGTTGGTTGATACAGGTCAACACACCACAACAATATCAAAAGAAATTACGAAGCTAAATTTTCATTTTAAGTATAAAAAATTTGGTCAAAACAAAACAGATATTTCATCAATCAAAGAGATGATACCTTGGTTTTTAAAATCCATTTTTAAAATTTTATTTACCAAAAAAGATCAGGAAAGCAATATTTGCATAATTCATGGTGATACAGCGAGCACATTGCTGGGTATTATATGGGGGAAAAAGAATAATTCAAAAATTCTTCATATCGAGTCAGGATGGAGATCAGAAAAAATATTTCAACCATTTCCTGAAGAAATTATTCGACAAATATCAGAAAAATTTTCCGATATTCTTGTACCTGATGGGGAAGTTCAATTAAGAAATTTAGATAAGTATTCATTATCAAAGAAAATTATACCTATTAAAGAAAATACCATTTATGACACATTGTTGAATAATATTAATAAAAACCAAGATGTTAATTTAAATAAACTAATAATTACAATTCACAGAACGGAAAACATATACAACAAAAAAAATCTCAGTAACTTAATTGATATTATTGAAATTATTAAAAATAAAGATTATTTTGACGAAATTGTTTGGTTCTGTCACAAACCTACACTACAAATTTTGAGAAAAAATAACTATGAAAAAATACTTAAAGAATTAGATATAAATATAGAAACACTGTTAACTCATTACGAATTTATAAATGTTGTTAATACTTCAAAATGTGTCTTGACTGACGGAGGAGGTGTGGCCCAAGAAGCCTCATTCTTGGGAGTACCACTTATTATCTGGAGAACAAAAATAAAAACAGATCATCAATATCAAGATAACAAAAACGTTTTAGTCTCAAATTATAACTTTAAAAACACCCTTTCGTTTATTAACTCAATAGATGGTAGAAAAAAAACAAAAACTCAAATTAATGAAAGTTCTACCAAAATTATTGCTGATGAGATTGAAAGGCTAATAGTGATTTAATACCGTGAAGAGTAATACTAAGCTTTTTAGGAATATATATCTAAGCTCCCTAATCATTGGGCCATTTATTTATTACATAGTATTTCAATTATTATCCACTAATTCCAGTTATTATATTTGCGTTGAAATAAAAAATTTAGATTTTTTCATAAATAATTTTAAATTTAAATTTACCTATCCAGTTAGTTGTGACCAGATAAATTATTATCAAGGCTTTGAAAATATGAATAATATTATTACATCAGATAAGCATCCATATCAAAATAGACCACTATATATTTTATTTGTTTCTATTTTTTCAAAAATTCTAAATTTTGTTTTTGTATTGTCTGGTTTAGAGATAAATTTTTTATTTCAGTTATCAACATTTCTTGTTCAACTTTTTATAGTTTCTTCAGGAATTTATTTAATTATTAAATCTTTTGACATACATGAATTAAATTTTTTAAAATTAATGACATTATGTTTTATTTTCTTCCTTAATCCGATAGTTAAGTGGGGAATATTTACGCCATCTCACCAACTTCTTACTTTCGTAGTAATAGCAACAGGTATGTATATTTTAAGTTCAAATAATAGTTTTTCTTTATTTTGGGTGTCTATAATTTTTGGATTCTTATTTATGGCTCATAGAGCTTTTTTACTTATCTATTTAATCTATGTTCTAAAAGAAATATTTTTACAAAAAAAAAGGCTCTTATTCATTTTAAATAATTTTAAATTTGTCTTTTTATTTTTACTACCATATATTTTTTATACAATTTATATAAGACTTCTTGGCTACGAACCCTATGATGCAGCTACCGAATATTGGGGTCAATTTATTTGGGTTGCCTATTTTTTGGTTGGAATAGTCAAACATTCAGGAGAATGGTACTGCCAGACAATACCTGAAAATTTTCTATGTTATTTTAGAGATACTATCAACACACTATACTATTTATCAATCCCGATTATTTTAGCCACAGGTAGTTTATTATTGAATAAAACTATAAGTAATAAACAAAAAAAGAAATTAAAAAACTTATTCATGATTGTAAGTATTTTATTTGTATTTTGGTCATTTATAGGTTGGTATCCACCTCTTAGATTTAATTTGTACAGTATAGGAAATGGTATTGCCATAATATTATCAATACAATTTTTAAATTTACGACATTACTCAGAAAAGTTTTTGTTTTTAAGCTCCATCACCTCTTACTTTTTGTATATTAATCATTGGAATTATGAAAATATAATTATTATCAACCCAGTATTTTTTCTATCTGTGGTTTCAATGTTGTTATATTTTATAGTGGGTTATAAAAATTTGAATGAAAGAGTTAGGTAAAATGACCGATAACTATAAAGAATCGAGTCTTTATAAGTTTTATTTAAATTCACCTTATAGATCTGTAAAACATTCTGGTTATTTTCAAGTTTATGAGGAAGTCTTGAAAAATTATATTAATAAAAAAATTACATTTGTGGAAATTGGTATACATAATGGTGGTTCATTATTTATGTGGAGAGAATTTTTAGGTGACAGTGCAAGAATTATTGGTATTGATCTTAATCCAAAAGCAAAAGAATTTGAAAAATATGGATTTGAAATATTTATTGGGGATCAATCAGATAAGAAATTCTGGAAAAATTTTTTTAATGAAGTAGGGAATATTGATATTTTGATTGATGATGGTGGGCATACTTACGAGCAACAAATTATTACTGTTGTATCAGCAATAGATTTTATAAAAAATAATGGAATGATAATTATAGAAGATACACACACAAGTTATTTTAAAAAATTTGGATATCCGACTAAATTCACATTTGTAAATTGGTCAAAAAAAATAATTGATAATATAAATAGTCGTTCTGAAGAAGTTTTAATATCAAATCCTATATACAAAAATACGATACATTCGATTGAGTTTTTTGAATCAATAGTTGTCTTTAAAATAGATAAAGATAAATCATATGACAGTAAGCCAACATCAAATGAGTCTAAGACTTTTAATTTTGAGGATTACCGTTTTTATAATTCCAGTTTTAATAATATTATAAATTACTTTAATAATATTGAAAAAAATCTTTATCCTAAGAAAGAAAAAAATCTTTTAATTAAATTAATTTTAAAAATTAATTCATTTTTACTAATAAATTATGAATCTTTTATAAATAACAAAAAAAATCGAAAAATAAAAAAATACTTTTGATTTCTAAAATTGCTTCGTTTATTTACTATTTTTCAAATGAAGGAAATACTAACTTTCATTTTGTAACTTTTTGAGAAAGTAGCCATCCTGCAATTTATTTATCTCAAATATAAAATATTCTCCACACAAACCTGTTTCCCCAATATCAATAAGACTGTAAGGAGTATTATTACCAGAACTAAACCCATCAAATAAATCATCAATAACTATATATTCAGGATTTATTTCTTTCAAGTAGCTACATGAAATATCTTCCCTATTTTCTAATCCTCCAACAAGAATTTCTTTTGGATTGTTAAATAAAATCCCGGATTGAACTCCAGTTTTTAAAGATAAATAATTTCCTAAATATCCAAAATAAACTAATTTTCCATTATTGTCTTCAGCATAATCTTTTGCAGTAAGTACACTTTCTATATTTTTATTCAAAGTTTGCGTCGGCCACCTTGGAATATTTTGACTTTCTGATATTCTGATAAATTCATTAATTGGATTAGATATTGAAAGAATTGTACTAAAAGGAAACGCAATAATTAAGGAAATAAAAACTGATTTGTAAAATTTATTATTAAAATAAAACCTTTTCTCTTTAAGAAGATTTAAGACTGATAAATTATTCATATTTTGATCCATAAGAACTAGATTTCCAATAAATGCACCTAGGGCAACCGATAGTGGCAATAATATTATTTGTAGCTGAATACTTGTTGATGATAAATTCAAATAATAAACAAACCCTAACGCACTCCAAGACCCAAATATAATCCCTAAAATACTATTTTGCTTCATTTGTTTAAACTCAAAACTTTTAATGTATTTTAATCTGGAAAACATATATAAATGACTAACCACCAAAGATATCAATAAAGGAAAAATTAAAAAAACTGGTCCAGGCAGCATCTTTTTTGATCCGTAACCC
>MDTB01077330.1_pt1 | contig 14420 bp, 12 predicted proteins | sample 811161 | NCBI WGS metagenome assembly MDTB01 (sample SAMN05326650, study PRJNA326480) | marine metagenome | isolation source: seawater | place: Mediterranean Sea | collected 2009
TAAAGTTGATGTTGCATTAGCTGTGCCCCCATAAACAGCCTCAGAAAAAGTAACTGAGACGGTCGAGTTATTAAGTGCAATTTTTGTTTTTTGAATTAGTGGATTTGGACTACTTAACCCTAGACCATTTACTGCTGCTGTGTAATTTTGGGATACTTGTTCATCTGTTAGCGCTATATTCCATACCGCTACATCATCCAAAATTCCCCTCCAGTACATCGATCGATTGCTATAAGTAGTTACAATATTTCCAATCACAAAAGTACCAGATCCTATAAATGCTTGATTAGAATCGGAACCTAGCAATGAACCATTTAAGTATACTTTCCGGGTATTAGAATTGATGTCATGTACAAAGGTCCAGTGTTTCCAATCAGTTGAGTTACCAGTATGACTTAGGTCATAGTCGTCATTCCAATACCCAAATCTAATTGATCCGTTGGTTTGGTATCGTGTGTGTAGTCCATTTCGAGATGAGCTAGTTCCAAGTGATACAAAGTGTGGATTTGATTGATAGCTATCTGATGCAGCTGCCTTACTCATGACGCTTATTGTAAAAGAACTATTAGCTAAGTTGATTCCAGAATTTACTCTGATTTCTCCTCCAGTAAAATTGTACGCTGTATTGGAATTTCCAGCAATATCCGAAATTAGTGATAAACTTCCTTGTGTGACTCCGTGGTTGTTATTTCCGCTTTCGTCATTGGTATTTCCATTAAATGGATAATATCCGATAAGATCATTTTGTGCAGGAATGGATTGCCCAAAGCACAAAGTGGATACAAATAATCCAATAATAAATTTTGAAAATCTCAAGGCTTATGGTTTATACAATCAAATTTATGTTTAATATACTACATACCCTAACTTGCTTTAGATTTGATTATAATAAATATTATTAAAGGCAATACTTTAACGAATTACTACCAAAGTAAAAAAAAGACCCCTAAAATTTTCAGTTTAATATTTTACGGTAGATTTTTTTTCAAAAATTGGATTCCATTCTGGGAAAAGATGTTGTTGATGTCTGTTTTAGAATATCCCCGGTCAGCCAATATTTCATCTAATTTTTGTAAATCGGCGATGGTATCCAAATCCGCTGGGCATTGTTCCTTACCAAAACCCCCGTCCAAATCGGAGCCAATCATTACTTGACGGCTATTGCCTGCGAGTTGGCATATATGATCAATATGGTCAACTATGGTTTCTATCACAAGACCACTGCTTTGGGGTTGAGTAATGCCCCGTTTCCAATCGGGCAACATCATCCAAGCATCAAAAGCCATTCCTATGACTGCACCCCGTTGTAAAAGGGTTTGGATTTGTCGATCTTCAAATTGTCTTTCGTTTGGCACCCATTTTCGGCAGTTGCTATGACTGGCCCAAACCGGTCCATTATAGAAATCTAAGGCTTCCCAAAAGCTCTGATCACAGAGATGGGTTGCATCTAAAATCAGGTTTAAGGCTTCCATTTTTTTGAGCAAGGTTTTGCCTTGTTTTCCAATACTACCGTGGGAATCGGTACCAAAAGCATAGGTGCCTGGGCCGTAGTGGGCAGGCCCTATGGCTCGCAATCCGTTATCATATAAGAGGTCCAAATGCTCCATAGAGACAATCGAATCGGCCCCTTCTAAACTCAAGACATAGCCGATGGGGCTATCAATAGGGTTCGTGATCCATGCATTCAAATGATTATCTATATCTGTGCTTTGAGTAATTTGAACCAATTCCCCTTGGGCTTCCATGATTCGATACCAAGCGAGTTGACCTTGGGTTTGAGCCCAGGCTTGTTGGGGAGAATTCCATCCTGGAAGGGGATTGTCGGGTTTGACATAGCGAGCGATTAATGTAGCGACACACAATCCAATATTTCCCTTCCGCATGGCCGGGAAAGATACGGTACCCCGACCCCGATCGGGCAGGTCTTTCATTCCTTTTTCACCTTGCCTAATCGTGGCTACGGGCAAGCGAAAATCTCGGTTCCATTCCATGGCATTCATCGAAAGGTCGAGGTGGGCATCAAAGAGTAATTTCATTGCTTAGGATTCCAATTGATAATGGCGAGCTTCAATAGTCCATGAGGGCCCAAGCTCGCCTTTAACAGCCGTGTATGCCTGGTTGTATTTGGCTACTGTGGGGCAAATATGATAGGGGAGGGCATAAAACAAATCTCCAATTTTAAATGCATTAGGGGCCTTGTATTCTACCATTAAATGTTCTTCGCTTTGCCCTTTGTGTACAGCTCCTTCAAGGCCTAATAGAACTACTCGAGGCAAGGGCATTTCAGAAGCCACTGCTTTGTGACCTAAATCGAAACAGTAGGTGTTTTTATTGGGTTTACTAATTAGGCGAGTGATTAGGACAGCGGCGGGAATGAAAGGAGATTCTTGCCATATTTTATGGTATCCCAAATCCCACAACAGCGTGGTTCCTGGACTGAGCAGATTTCCTTTTCGCAAAGCGTGGGGGTAAAAACTAGGGGATCCACCCGTAATCTGAGTGGGGAAAGTTCCAGTTTCAATTTTGATTTGATCTATAAGGGCTTCAACGGCTTTGTAATCCGAGTTGCATTTCGCTACCCGTTCTTCCAATGGCTCTGGGCGGATATGCCCATCGTAAGTGTGTAGTCCTTTTGCAATTAAGTTCGGGTTGGTATTTATTGATAGATAGAGTTCCAGCGCTTTTTCTGGAACTATTCCTGTTCGGTTCATTCCATTATTAATATCCACCCAGAGGCTCATTTTCTGCCCTTGAGAGTGGGCCAATTGAGAAAACAATTCCAGCGATTCAAAATTATCCACCAAGGTGGAAAAAGAAATTTCAGGATGTTCTTGTTGGGCTTTGAGCCAGCGAATGGCCTTCTCTTGCGTGGGTTGCATTGCCAGAAGAATGTGCGCTACTCCACATCCAATGAGCATTTCCATTTCGCTGAGGGTGGCACATTTAAACTGCTTGATTCCCAGCTCCATCTGAAGCGAGACAATGGCCGGCATCTTATAGGTTTTGACATGGGGAATCAGGCGGTCAACTTCCTTTGCAGTACGGATCATGGCCACGATATTTTGCTTCACTCGATCTGGATACACTATCAGTCCAGGGGTTAGGAGTTCCGCTTCTTTATTCACACTATACCAGGTTTCCTCTGTCATTCACTTTTGTTTTCAATCAAAAATAAAGCTTCTATTTCAACGGCAATATTTTGAGGGAGATTCATACCCACTGCGCTGCGAACACCAATGCCATTTTCGGTTCCAAATACCTCTGCCATGAGCTCACTAAATCCATTAATCACATAAGGATGGGCTTCGAATTCTGGAGTAGCATTGACCATTCCCAAGACTTTAACCACCCTTTTGATTATGAGATCGTCGGGGGTATTGTTTATGATTGTAGATAACATAGTTAACCCTACTTGACGCGCGGCCTTTTTGGCTTGGTCCTTATCTAGTGTTGCGCCTACCTTCCCTTGAATCAAGCTACCATCTTCTTGAACAGGACCTTGCCCCGATAGGTAGAGTTGATTCTCTACAATCAGAGTAGGGCGATACACTCCTACAGGTTTGGGAGCGGGGGGTAAGACCAGTCCCAATGCTTTGATCCGTGTGGTCAATTGAATACTCATTGTTTATAAAAATTGATTTAGCACCAAAACCCCTAGCAATCCTGAAATTCCAATACTTGTTTCCATGACGGTCCAGGTGGAAAGAGTTTCTTTAATATTGAGATTGAAATACTCTTTAAAAAGCCAAAAACCCGCATCATTGACATGGGATAGCATCAGGCTTCCAGAGCCAATTGCCAAAACCATCAATTCAGGACTGACCCCAGTGGTCTGAACTAAGGGCAAAACGATTCCAGCTGTGGTAAGTCCCGCAACGGTAGCGGAACCAACCGAAAACCGAATGAGGGTGGCAATAATCCATCCGATAAGTAGTGGCGATAGTGAACTGATCTGAAGCAGTCCTCCAATGTAGTCACTCACTCCACTATCCAATAATATTTGTTTTAAAGCTCCAGCCCCAGCAATAATCAAAAGTACCATGGTGATTCCTGAAACGGCTTCAGCATAAATTTTCATAATTGAATCCATGTTCTTCCCTCTTGCTAATCCTAGGGTATAGGTAGCAAAAAGGACAGATAGTAATAGCGCAATAACAGGATTTCCAACAAAACTGATACAAGTAAAGATCAGGGTCCCTTCCTCCATAAAGCTAGTGGCGAGTGTTGCAGAACCAATTAATAGTACTGGGAGCAAGGCAGCCAATAGACTGGTGGCTAGACCGGGTAATTCATCCGAAGTAAAAGTTTTGGAAGCCATAAACTCTTTGAGAGGTTTTGCTTGTACTTTGGGGAGGAAACGGGTTAACAACGGACCCGATATCAAAATGGCGGGAATGGCAACAAGGATTCCATAAATAAGGGTTTTGCCTAGGTCGGCTTCAAAAAGAACAGAAAGTGTAGTGGGGGCTGGGTGGGGAGGAAGAAAACCATGGGTTACAGATAAAGCAGCAAGCATGGGTAGGCCGACTCCAATTAGTGATAGTCCTGTCGCTGAAGCAACGGTGAAGACTAGGGGGACTAATATAACAAAGCCCACAGAATAAAACATTGTGATCCCCACGATAAAGCCCGTTAACATGACTGCTGTTCGCGTATTTTTCACCCCAAAGATTCGAATAAGGCCGTTGGTGATTTGTTGAGCCGCACCACTTTCAGCTACGAGCTTACCCAACATCGCACCAAAACCGAGAATCAGGACAAGAAACCCTAGGGTATTGCCAATACCTTTTTCAAGTGAGTCAACCAAGGCCTCAAGAGCCATTCCCTGCCCCATTCCTATGCCAAGGGCGACGAGAATGAATGCAATAAATGCATTGAATCGAAAAAAAACAATGAATAGGAATAAAAAAAGAATTCCTAGGGAAACGATGGCTAAGGGCATGGAATAGAAATTTTCGCTTATCCTTTAAAGATAACAGGATTAAGTTCCAAAAAAAAGCCCTCCGAAGCGGGAGGGCTTTTAATGGGTTATTTAGTCATATTGGCAATATATTCCGTCGGATTAAAAATGAAAGCCGCTTCTGCTATTTTGTCACCTTCCCATCGCATCCAAGTATGGACAGGATTGTTGAGCGTGACCCCAGTCGCTTTGGAAGTTGCGGACCAGATATACCACAAGTTGGTATATACTTTCCCATCGTCAAGATGCATGGTTGCAGTAGTCCAGTCTTTGTATTGAATATTTTCATAGAATTCACTGCCGGCACCAAAGCCAGAAATCATGTCTTGGGCTGAAACATCGTCAGCATTGATATGGATGACAGCATCTTCTGTAAACAAATCGATTTGACTATCAAAATTGCCATCGAGGTAGGCCTGATGAAAGGCATCAATTCTTTTTGATTTTGCATCTTCTATTTCAATGGTGCCAGTTTGATAGGGAGATTTTTCGGGCACTTGATTGCAAGAAAAAGTCAAGAGCATCGCTAGAGTCATACAGAAGTAAGAGGAAATAGTTTTCATGAATAAATTTAATTTAGTTGACTAATTTACGAATTCAAAAAAGATTGCATTATGGAGCTCATTTATGACGAGATAATAAATTATTATAGCATAATTTAGAAAATTAAGAGAAAGTTGAGTAAAATTACGAATTGAAAAACCTATTGATTATGAATGAAAGTAAATGTCCATTTCATGGTTCAACCACACAACACAATTTAGGAACACAAAACAAAGATTGGTGGCCCAACCAGCTCAATGTGGATATCCTTCGTCAACACGACGCTGGAAGCAACCCCATGTCCGAGATTGACTATAAAGAAGAAGTGACTCAGTTGGATGTTGATGCGGTAAAAGAAGACTTAAAAACAATGATGAAAGACAGTCAAGACTGGTGGCCAGCAGATTACGGTCACTATGGTCCTTTTTTCATCCGAATGACATGGCACGCTGCAGGAACCTACCGAACTGGAGATGGGCGAGGAGGAGCTGCTACGGGAGCGCAACGTTTTGCACCATTAAATTCTTGGCCGGACAATGGGAATCTTGACAAAGCAAGACGTTTGCTTTGGCCTATCAAGGAAAAGTATGGCAATAAATTATCGTGGGCCGACCTTTTGGTACTAGCAGGTAATGTAGCTATCGAAGATATGGGAGGACCCAATCACGGCACCGTGTTGGGACGTGAAGATATCTGGCATCCAGAAAAGGATATTTATTGGGGAGCGGAGGACGAATGGTTGGGAGACAAACGTTATTCTGAGACTCGCCAATCCCTTGAAAACCCCTTAGCTGCTGTGCAAATGGGATTGATCTATGTGAACCCAGAAGGACCAAATGGTCATCCCGACCCAGCACTCTCAGCGCAGGATGTGAGAGAAACCTTCAAGCGTATGGCTATGAATGATGAAGAGACAGTTGCACTCACTGCTGGTGGACACACCTTTGGTAAGGCTCATGGAGCAGGAGATGATGCTCTCGTTGGAGCAGAGCCTGAGGGCACAGCCATTGAAGAAATGGGATTGGGTTGGATTAGTAGTCACGCCTCAGGTAAAGGAGTAGATGCCATTACCAGTGGAATAGAAGGGCCTTGGACCACCAATCCAATTCAATGGGATATGGGCTATTTAGATTTACTATTAAAATATGAATGGGAGTGTAAAAAGAGTCCGGCTGGGGCTTGGCAATGGCATCCTATTGATTGTACCGAGGAAGATATGGTGCCTCAGGTAGACGGGAGTAGTGAAAAAGTTCTTCCAATGATGACTACCGCCGATATGTCCCTTAAAGTAGATCCAACGTACCGTGAAATATGTGAAAAATTCCGCGCCAATCCAGAGGAATTCGGAGAAGCCTTTGCACGGGCTTGGTTTAAATTACTACATCGTGATATGGGACCACGTACCAACTATATTACGGGAGACTATAAGGATGTAGAATATGTCTGGCAAGATCCAACCCCTAAGGGAGTAAGCTTGTCGGCGAGCCAAGAAGCGGAAGTGAGACATTCCATTCAAAACTCGGGCTTGAGCAGTACACAACTTGTTGAAACTGCTTGGGCAAGTGCCAGTACCTTCCGAAGTTCGGATAATCGCGGTGGGGCCAATGGAGCTCGGATTCGATTGGCACCCCAAAAAGATTGGGAAGTGAATAAGCCCAAAGAACTTGAAGGAATTTTGGCGATCTATGAAAATATCGCTGAAAAACACAACGCTAGTGTTGCAGACGTGATTGTTCTAGGAGGGGCTGTAGGGATTGAAATGGCTTCGGGGGCAAAAGTGTCTTGCACGACGGGTCGTGGCGATGCCACTCAAGAAAATACAGACATTGATTCCTTTAATTTATTGAAACCCAAAGCCTGTGGATTCAGAAACTATTCAGAGAAAGAATTTGCTGTGAGTCCAGAAGAAATTCTTTTGGACAAAGCACAGCTTCTTGGTTTGAATCCAGTGGAGCTCACTTTGTTAATCGGTGGTATGCGATCAATGGGTGTTTCTTATACAGGGGAGGGTGTTTGGACGGATGGGACGCTAAGCAACCGTTGGTTTAAGACTCTTTTATCTATGGATGTAGCTTGGACCCCCACTGGCTATAACACATACGAAGCGAAAGAACGCAGTTCGGGGGAATCCCTTAGAACAGCCTCTCGTACCGATTTAGTCTTTGGATCTAATTCTGAATTACGTGCCGTAGCTGAGTTATATGCTCAGGACGATAATAATGAGAAGTTTATCCAAGATTTTATTACCGTATGGAATAAAGTGATGAACGCAGATCGTTTTGATTTATAAATTCAAGGAAACAATTTTTTTCACTTAGTTGAAAAGTGAAAGTAAAAAACCCTCTCCAAATTTGGAGAGGGTTTTTTTATGAGACCACAAAAAGTTTGTGTTATCTAGCAAGCATGAATGTAGTTGTTTAATGACTAATTAGTTTGTTGCACTGAGTCCATTGTAGGTAGCGCTATACTGGAGCATTTGTTCGGCAAAACTATTGGGGAACCTGACTTGAACATCTAGTATTTCTCCTGAATCATCGTATTGAGGAACCAATACTGGATTGACAAACCCTCCGTAGGGAGCCGAATTGAATTGTGCATTTCGGTCGAGGATTTCTTTGTGTAATGCGGGGTCAATTTTCACACCATAAGTTTCGATTAGTTCTTTTCCAGCAGCGTAGTCTCCTTCGGATTTAATTCGCTGTACTTCGCGAAGTAAAGTTCCAAAAAGGGTTCGAAGTTTTTGGTAATCGTTAATGACGAAGAAGGTTTTTCCGTCCTTCATCTTTTTTTCAATTACTTGCTCCGCAAGGCCTTTCTTATAAACCCATTGGGCCACCATTTGTCGGTTACGCATGTGAGATTGTTCAATATCCTCACCAAGTTTGATACGGATTAATTGAAGCATAAGACCATTTCGTATATAGCTGTTGTATTCAGCTTTTTGTAAATCCTCTACAGCTGTTTTTATTCCAAATTCATTGAGCTGCGAATCGCCCATAAAATAGAGGGCAACCAGATCGGCTCGAGCCTCTTCTAAGGAGGATGCATAACTTTTAAGTGTTTCTTTGGGAGTAGCCACTCCAGGCATGAGTTGACCGCTGGCGTGTCCAATTACTTCATGCAAAGAAGTATGCAATCGACTGGCTTCGTAGCCATAATTTTTAGCGATATCGATTTCCTCCTGATTGTAAGCAAATTCGTCTAGCCTTCCTGAGGCACCCGAATTGGCATAGGCATAGATGATATTGCCTAAGGATACAGACTTGGAACCATATTGTGCTCGAATCCAATTGGCATTGGGGAGATTCACTCCGATAGGGGTATAGGGTGAGGCGTCACCCGCTTCGCTGGCAACATTGACCGTATTGTAGGCGATTCCGACTACATTTTTTTTCTTGTGTTCCTCCATTATAGAAGAATTATCTTCGAACCATTGCGCATTTTGAGAAATCAATTGCATTTTTTCACTCATGTTGAAGTCTTTGATCTGTACGATCGATTCGAAAGAACCTCGATAGCCTAGCGGATCGTTGTACACTTCGATGAATCCATTGATATAATCAATATCTCCTTCCAGCGTTTTCACCCAGGCAATGCTATAATCGTCCCAAATTTTTAAATCTCCAGTTTTATAATAATCAATTAAAAGAGAGAAGGCTTCGGCTTGTTGTTCGTTTTCGGCTACTGTTTTTGCTTTTTCCAACCAACCAACAATGCGTTCAATGGCAGGAGAATATAGGCCTCCAACTTTCCATACTTTTTCAACGAGCTGTCCATTTTCTTTTACAAGAGTGGAATTGAGTCCCATGGAAATGGGCCGCTCTGGATTCTCTATCTCCACTTGTTTGTAGTAATTTTCTACTTCTGCTTGGGTCACGTCTGGAGCATAAAAATTGATTGCAGAATGTTGAATTACATCAAGCTTAGGATCCCGGTTTACCTTTTTTGAATCGGCGTCACTAAAAATGGCTTCAAATGCCAATGGGTCTAGTGAAGTATTGGTGGCTTCCATCAACATGTTTAGTTCTTCCGCTGTGAATTCAGGATCAAACTTGTCGTTTGCGTAGTGATGATGAATCCCATTAGAAAACCAAAGACGTTTTAGATAGTTTTCGAAATGACCCCACAAGGCAGTAGTTTTATCGCCCGTATAGTTTTGATATATATTTTCAAAGGCTATGCGAATGGATAGATTGTGGCGATAGTTTTGGTCATACATGATATCCCGACCTTCTAAGCCTGCTTGTGATAAATAATAAACAAGTTTTTTTTGTTTTAAGCTGAGTTGCTCGAAACCAGGGATTTCGTATTGGATCACTTTTAAATCAGCAAACTGCTCAAGGGTGGTACTCGCTTCGGATTGGGGTGCTGAATTACAAGAAATCAAAAGTAGGATACTTGTTGTAGACACAACCAGCGATTGAAATAGACGGATATTCATAAATAATAATTTCAGCCAAAATACAGATTCTTCCCGATTGATTTTTAGTAAAAAACTACCTTTTTTTGCCTTTGGGTTGTTCTCCTGAGGGTCAAATCATTCCTGCGGAACAGGAAATTTAGGTGTCCAAAAAACAAAAAACCCTCCATTAAGGAGGGTTTAGATGAACTTATCTTTCAGATAAAACCAAGCTAAGAATTTCGACCTTTGTCATTTCTCTGACATTGAGAATTTTTTGATAGCTCGATTTTTGCTTTTTGCTGAGGTAGGAAACTTCGTTGTTGCTTTTGTAAATGTCCGACATGGATTCAAAGAAGTTAGCTGTGATATAGTCATTCTCTTTTTCGTTATGCGGACTGACAATTCGGTGCAAGGCCCATCCCTTCAGGTAAGGATTGCTTTTGTGAGAGGGCATAAAATCGTTGAGCTCCATTTTTTCATAATCATAATGACGGGTGGGATCGACATTCATATGACTCAATTGGAGATACTTGACGGGTTTGTCTGAAATTGGGGCGAAGCCTCCTTTATAGGTTGTCATTACAAAGTTCATTTTTTCTACCAGCGACCACCATTGATCACCAACCATGGCTAGTTCCGATTGGGGGAAAATATTTTGTCCTTCCCAATTGACGGTGGGACCCTCTATGGAAGTCATAAGGTGCGCATAAACAAAAGTGGTGTGTTGTGGGTCGCTATCATTTTCTACACGCCACATATCCCAGGCAATTTTCATACCTTGATCAATAGCATATTTGTGGAGCTTGGAAAAATAATTTGTTTCGAGTTCGATAAGTTTTTCAGCATTTTCATTTTTCACTGTGACATAATGAAGCCCAACAGGCATGTCTTTTTGGGAAAATGAGATGGAAAAACATAATAAAAATAATAAAGGCACTAATTTTTTCATTAGAATAGTTTTATGGTTATGTATACAATTTATAAAATTGGATTCAATTTTTCAAAGAAAATAGTGCAGAATCCACGCACTGAGAATTCCCCAAAAAGTACCAGTGACCATGCTCAAAATGGCAAGTACAATGGCATGAGGCATTAATTTGGTGTCGTAGGCTGCGGTGACTGCTGGGGCCGTTGAAATTCCTCCAAAATTGGCCATACTTGCTATGGGTACCCACACCATTGAAACCTTTAGTAGGTAGGCCATTCCGAACGAGGCTAAAAATTGTAGCACAAGCCATACCAAAACAATTGCTATAAAAAATAAAGGGAGGTCAAAAGCTCCAAAATTTAATTTTAGGCCTAAGATGGCCATTACTGTAATGATGCATGCCGAGCCCAATCGCAAACACCAGGGGTGCTTCCAGAAAGAAAGTGTATGGCCTAAGAACAGTCCAAGGAAGGAAAGCAATAGAATCACTCCCAGAAAAGGAAGTGGAAGAAACACAACAATTCCGATGACTCCAAAAACGATAACTAGGGTTAAGGGACCATTTTTCTTTTTTGTAGTTTCTGTAGGGTTCACAGGGATGGGGGGTATAGATTCCAATCCAAGGAAGGCATTCAATCGGCCACTTTGTCGAATGAGTTGGAACATTAACAAAGTCCAAATATTGACGATGATATTATCCAAAACCAAAACCGAAAGAAAAAGGGTCTCGGGAGTACCCACATATTCTTTCAAGACCAATTGGCTCGTACTTCCTCCAATCCAACTCCCCACAATGGGGATTAGTCCCTTCCAGAGCTCTTGATGGATCAGGCCTTCCGCAGTAGTTGGAAAATATAAGCGTGCGCCGATCAGCAATAGGGTGGGGAGCATGGCAATGACAAACGAACCAAAGACAAAGAGCAGAAGTGGCTTAATCCCAACAATCCGCAAGGCCTTTAATGACATGGAAGCCATAATGGTAAGGATGGCCAAGGGGATGAGTATGGCTTTGCTCCATTGGTGTATAGCATCCCCTTGAAAATTTAATTCAAACCCTGCACAGACAGCTGCGGGAATGATATAAGCAAATAAAATTGGAGGAATCCATTGGAGAAGTTTCTTAACCCATAAGTATTCTTGTCGCTCGAGTAAACGAACGACAACGACAGTTACAACAACAAGAACTAGGGCAGAAAAAGAAGGACTATCCATTACGGATAAAAATAAAAAAACCCTCCATGGGGGAGGGTTTTTATTTGTGTTATCTCAACGACTTGTGTTTTTTCAACAAAACTCTATATTTCAAATCTCTCAGCTTCATCATACTCTGGTAGGCTCTGTCCGCATCCGATATATTGCTTCCCATAAAGGATTTTAGAAAATCCGAATGACTTGAATACCAATCCACAGTCACGTGGGTATGAGAAATATCAGTTCCATAGTCATCAATTCTTCGTGCAAAATCCCAGCCCACTCGTTTATCTTGAGCACTCAAACTTTTGGTACCGTTGATTTCAGCACTTTCATAGCTCTTCCACTTATCTCCCTTGAGCTTGATTACATTAAAAGCCATGAATTCAGGAACGTCTGCAGCCCCGGATTTACGAATTTGAGCAAGTCCCATATATTTAACAACGCCAACAATCTCTCTGACTTCTTTCAGATCTTTGCTTCTCATACTCCAATCCCTTTCGGTCAAACTCTCAGACCATTCGGGTTCAAAAGCATTTATTTTTTCCTGCATGTCTACCTGGTAAATGGTGGTAAAAATATGGGTAAAACTTTCTTGAGGAGCATCGTAAACTTTCCAGACATCCCAACCCACTATAATGCCAGCATCTATTCTCTGCTGATGCACTTTTGAGAATACATTCTCAATGTAGTTGTCGTAGGCTTGAACATCATGAGCATTGATATAAGTATTTTCAAACACGAGTCCTTGAGCGATGACACCGCTCGTAAAAAGTAAAAGAAATAATAGGGTAATTTTTTTCATTTTAATTGGTTTAATGGTTGAAACTAAAATAAGGAAATATCGTGAAATAATCCTCTTATTTGGCCTCAATTGAAACGAATATCAATCTATAGAAAGAACTTGACCACTGGCTATTTCACCGCGAACATGAATGATGTAGAGCAGCCCATTAACTCGGTCATTTATTTCTGGATAAACTTCTTTTTTTAAAATAGCATTGGCCAAGTAAGGAGTAGTATTGCTATGCCCGACCACCAACACCGTCTTCCCTCGATTCTTATCTTTAAATTCGTCATTGTAAAGCCGCTTCATATCATAATAGAATATCGGCAATTGTTGTTGAAGCGCAGTAGGTTTTACCGTTTCAATAGTTCGAAAGTAGGGAGTGGAATAAATACAATCGAATACAACTCCCTCAAACACTTTATTCCAATATTGGGCTCGTTGTTTTCCTTTTTTGGTGAGGTGAGGATTGCTATTGCCTGGATTCACTCTGTCTTTTTCGGCGTGACGAATCAAATAATAGGTAGTACTCTCTTGAGCCCAAAGAGACGATCCAATGACTAAAAAAAAGAGAATCAATGAACCTCGCAAGGAAGTATTTGGTAAGAATTTAATGGATGTGCGTATTTTTTTCATCTCTAACAAGATACCCTATTTCATTGCGAAAAAGAAAAGTAAATCCTCAAATCGAGATGCTCTAACAAACGGTCAAATCCCGGATGCAAATACTGATTGAGAGGGCTTGGATGAGTTGAACCCTTTTTTTCGAAGGTTGAAAATAAATAAAAACCCTCCTAGAAGGAGGGTTAAAGAGTCGTCAATTGATGAGCAATTATATGTTTGCAACATCGTTACGTTCAGTGATTTTTAACTTATTCTGAAGCAGCAGTAATGGCATTAAGGAGTCCTGTATTGTCAAGGTATTCATCCACTTCGGTGATTTTATGCTCTTCATTAAAACGGAAAACCTCATAGGCCTTTATTTCTCCAATGGCTCCGTTTTCTGCATCAGCAGTCCATCGTATATAGGCTCGTACACTTCCATCGGGATAGAAGTTATTATCGACTCCAGGATAGAAATCTCGGTCATTGGCTTTGATATTGTTCATCAACTGCATCATGCCTCCGTAAAGTTCCATCAGTTCTGTTTTGTTGAGCACCTTGCCACCAAAGGCAGGGGGATTGAATTGAGTTTCTTCAGAATAGAAGCTAGCAGCGGCTTCCAAGTCTTCATTTTCGAGTGCGTCGAAAAGAGCGTGTACGACCTTCGCATTTTCTCTAAAATCGGGGAGTTTGGTTTCGTATGGATTGGGTTGGGCACAGGAAAGCAAAAGACTTGCAACTAGACCCAGAAAAAGGAATTTTTTCATTTCATATTAAATTAAAGTTAAAATGGAAATATACAAATTCATACCCAATCGCTGACCTACTTTTATTGGGTGTTATTCGGGTTTTTAAATAGTGAAAGTCATAAGCTTCACCAAACAATTCAGAGGCTATTTCTGGATTTTACAATAAACTTTCAAGATATTTGATTGAAATACTAAATCCATTCAGCATGAGACCTTACCTGTTATCTGAGTGTTCTTGGCGCGAATTAGAAACCAAA
>MDTB01033063.1_pt1 | contig 14418 bp, 12 predicted proteins | sample 811161 | NCBI WGS metagenome assembly MDTB01 (sample SAMN05326650, study PRJNA326480) | marine metagenome | isolation source: seawater | place: Mediterranean Sea | collected 2009
ACTGGGGCTACTTCTGTGGCTAAACACGTCATGCGGGCGGCCTCCGAAAACCTCGTGCCGGTGACGCTAGAACTTGGCGGCAAGTCGCCGGTAGTGATTGGGCGCAGCGCTGATATGGCGCCGACTACAGATGCATTAATGGCGGGTAAGATGATGAACGCGGGGCAGATATGTTTGTCGCCAGATTATGTTTTTGTGCCCGAGGAGCGTATGGATGAGTTTGTCGAATCCACCAAAAGCTCGGTGAAAAAGCTGTTTCCCACCTTGGTTGATAATCCGGACTACACCTCAGTTGTTAACGAGCGACACTTTGATCGACTAAATGGATACATCGAGGAGGCGAAAAACGCGGGTGTTGGAGTGGTCGAGATCAACCCGGCAGGCGAGGATTTTAGGCAGCAACCAGCGCACAAGATTGCGCCGACGTTAGTGCTCGATCCAAGCGACGATCTGGCGGTTATGCAAGAAGAGATTTTTGGCCCGGTATTGCCAGTCAAGCCCTATGCTGATGTGCAAGATACAGTGGATTACGTCAACGCTCACGATCGACCGCTCGGCCTTTATTACTTTGGTTCGGATCAATCTGAGGCGGATCATGTGCTCAATCACACAACCTCAGGCGGGGTAACGGTGAACGATGTCATTATGCACATTGCCCAAGAAGAGTTGCCCTTCGGCGGTGTTGGGCCTTCGGGGATGGGCTCGTACCATGGTGTTGATGGTTTCAAGCGTTTCAGTCATGCGAAGTCGGTATTCAAGCAAACAAAATTTAACCTGGCAGAGATGATGGGCATGCGCCCGCCGTATGGCGAAAAGTTGGTTAAGTTCGCGCGATCACAGTTGAAGTAGCGTTCATTGGCGAGTTGCAACACGTTAAGGCTCGTAGCAATTTGGCTTTGATCGCCGGGGTTTTGCTGTAGCATCCGGGTCTTCGTTGCGCGGTTTTGACTTGCTGCATGTTGCACCTCCAACAAATACGTTTGGCTCCTGATGCTGAGCTTTTTGATCACGAATTTGCCGCTGGCACCTTAACCGTCGTGCTCGGTCGGAATCGGTCGGGTAAAACGAATCTGTGTCGACTCATAGCAGGGCTGCATTGCGCCGCCAGTGGCGAGATCGGGTTAGACGGCGAAAACATTTCGGCGCTCAGTCCGCAGGCGCGCTCGGTGGCGTTGGTATTCCAAGCTTTCGTCAACTACCCCAATTGGACAGTGGCACAAAATATTGCATCGCCCATGCGTGCTCAGGGGGTTGGGTCCAGTGATTGCCAGGTGCGCGCGAAGCAACTCGCAGAAATGCTCGGCCTGGACGGACTGCTACAGAGGTTGCCGAATGAATTGTCTGGAGGTCAGCAGCAGCGCTTAGCGATTGCTCGCGCCTTAGCGCAACAAGCGCGGGTATTATTGCTGGACGAGCCGTTGGTTAACCTGGACTACAAACTTCGCGAGGCCCTGGTTATAGAACTGCAGGGTTTGCTCAAGCAGACGCAAACGACCGTCATATATACGACGACGGATCCGAAGGACGCTTTTGCGCTAGGTAATGAAGTGCTGCTGTTAGATGAACAGCGGAAATTGCAGTCTGGAGCGCCGTTAGAGGTCTACCAGCGACCTGTAAGCTACGCCGCCGCAGATTTGATGAGCGATCCTGGAGTCAACCCGTTTACTACAAGAGCAACTCTTGTTGCGGCGGCGCGTCACGCAGCAGTACGACCTGAGCATGTGCACCTGTCAAAGCATGCGTTGGTCGGCGAGTACAACAGCTTTGATATGGATGTTCTAGCTGCAGAAACCAGCGGCGACGAGACATTTATTCATGGGTTGGTTAACGGCAATCGTTGGGTAGTTCGGCGTCCAGGTATGGTTCATGTGGCGCAAGGTCAGCGTTTGCAATTGTATGTTCGTGCAGATGATACGCTGCGCTTCGGTGTTGCCTGAGTATGGCGGCAATTGAACTGGCACAATTGACCTTTCGCTATCCGGGAGCGGCGGTGGATACCCTCCTACCGGTTAACCTTAGCATTGCGGACGGGGCAGCATTTGCGCTGTTAGGCGCATCTGGTGCGGGCAAAACGACCCTGTTGAACCTGCTGTCCGGGCTGCTTAAGCCTACTACTGGTCGAATTCTGTTTGATGGGCAAGACGTCTCTAAGCTAGCTGGCCGCGAGCGCAATGTCGCTCAAGTGTTTCAGTTTCCGGTGTTGTACGAGTCCATGAGTGTCGCAGACAACCTTGGCTTTCCGTTACGCGCGCGGAAGTTCAGTGCGGCAAGCATTAAGACCCGTGTTGAGCAAATTGCCAGTGACCTAGACATCAGTGAGTTGCTTGGTTTCGGTGCGACAAAATTATCGCTGTTTCAAAAACAATTGGTGGCGATTGGTCGAGCACTGGTGCGTCCCGACGTGTCGGTAGTGTTGTTAGATGAGCCGCTGACCGCTGTGGAACCGAAGATGAAATGGCGGTTGCGTGAAACTCTGCGCCGAGTTCAAGAGGAACTTGGGGTCACTATGATTTATGTGACACATGATCAAACCGAAGCGCTGACATTTGCTGATCAGGTTGCGGTCATGGGAGAGGGTCGAGTGTTGCAAATAGACACACCGGAACGTATCTACAACCAGCCGCTGCATGAGTTTGTGGGTTACTTTATTGGTAGTCCGGGTATGAATTTCATTGCCGCTAATGCATTGCGGCAACCTTTGTCGTTGCAACCTGGTACTTGCCGAGTTGGTTTTCGTCCAGAGTGGGCGACTGCTGGGGCTGCACAATCCGGGCAGTTGCAAGGTCGAGTAATAGCACAGCAGTTACAGGGTACCGAGCACGGCGTGGTGGTTGGCGTGCAGCGCATAGAGACCGAAGCCGGTGAGGTGACAGTGCGCGGTTCACTTACAGCGGCTGTTGGTGAGTCCGTTAGCGTGCAATTGCAACGCTATCTGTGCTTCTCAGATCAAGGCCAGCTGCTGGCGGATTCCGGTGAATAAACCCTACAACAACAGGGCATGGCTCGGAGTATTGCCGGTATTGCTGATTGTTGCGTTCAGTGGCGTTATTCCACTGATGACCGTGGTCAATTACTCGGTGCAGGACATCCTTGACTTTAACTCTCGGTTCTTTGTTGGTTTTCAGTGGTATACCGAAACGTTGCAGGACCCAAGATTTGTAGATGCGTTTTTGCGTCAGCTTGGATTCAGCGCCAGTGTATTGTTGATAGAAATTCCGCTGGGGTTGATGATTGCTCGAGGCATGCCAAGACAGGGATTGTCTGCGGCCCTATTATTGGTGTTGCTGGCCATACCGCTACTTATCCCCTGGAACGTAGTGGGTACCATCTGGCAATTGTATGCCCGTTCTGACATTGGCTTGCTTGGTGTCAGTCTCAGCGCCCTGGGTATTAACTTCAATTACACCGCGAACCCGACCCACGCCTGGTTAACTTTGCTGGCCATGGATGTATGGCATTGGACCTCCTTAGTAACGCTGCTGGCTTTTGCCGGGTTAACTTCGGTGCCGGTAGCGTATTATCAGGCCGCAGAATTGGACGGCGCGAGCAAGTGGCAAGTGTTTCGCTATGTCGAATTACCTAGGCTAAAGGGTGTGCTGGTGATCGCTGTGCTGTTGCGCCTCATGGACAGTTTTATGATCTATACCGAACCCTTCGTGCTCACCGGTGGTGGCCCAGGAAACGCCACGACGTTTTTGAGCCAGCATTTGGCGACCATGGCTGTGGGTCAATTTGACCTCGGTCCTGCGGCCGCGTTCTCGGTGATCTATTTCTTGTTTATTTTGTTGTTTTGTTGGCTCTTCTACAGCTCTGTGATGCGCGAAAATGATGAAGCTTAAGCGCTGGCCATGGTTAAGCGCCAGTCGTTGGTTGCTGATCGCTTATTGTGTGTATTTGTTGTTGCCGCTGTATTGGTTGGCCACGGTAGCGCTGCAAAGTAATGCCGATATCACTGGCGATTTTTCTTTTCTGCCGCGAAACCCATCTTTCGATAATTTTGCTGAAATCTGGCGTAATCCGGTGTGGTCAGACTCGTTTGCGAATTCTCTAAGCTATGTGGTGCTAAACACACTGATCTCGATTTTGGTGGCGGTGCCGGCGGCTTATGTGTTTTCCCGGTATCGTTTTCTTGGCGATCGACAATTGTTCTTTTGGTTATTGACCAATCGTATGGCGCCGCCGGCGGTCTTTTTGTTACCGTTCTTTCAGTTGTATTCCGCCGTAGGGCTTTTCGATACGCCGTTAGCCGTAGCTCTGGCTCATTGCTTATTTACTGTGCCGTTGTCGGTATGGATTCTAGAGGGCTTTATGTCAGGCGTGCCTACAGAACTGGACGATATGGCACGGATGGACGGACACAGTTTTATTTACTTTTTTCTGCGGATCTTTGTGCCCATTAATCGTGGTGCTATAGGCGTAACCCTGTTCTTTTGCTTCATGTTCAGTTGGGTAGAGTTATTGTTGGCGCGCACTCTCACTGGCAGTGAGGCTAAACCCATTGTTGTGACCATGACGCGTACCGTTAGTGCATCTGGGTTAGATTGGGGGGTACTAGCCGCGGCAGGGGTGCTAACTGTAATCCCCGGCATCATTGTGGTTTGGTTTGTGCGTAAACACCTGGTTAAGGGCTTTGCTTTGGGGCGCGTATCGTGAGTTGGATGGCCTGGACGACGCCAACAGCGCTGTTTTTTGGCAGTATTGCAGCGGCACTAATCTTTATGACCGTCTTGGAACTGCGCAGCCCGACCGAGCAGCGGCGCGGTTTTTTGCCGCTGGCTACCACACGAGGCGACCGCTTTTTTATTAGCTTGCTGAGTGCGGCATTTATTCATTTGTTGTTTTTGGGGCTGCAGCCTTTTGCGGTTTTATGGGCACCCGCTGTGTCTTTCGTTTGGGCGGCGTTAGTGTTGCGATGGGGTTAACACCTATACTGGTGTGGTAACGAGGTTAACGGGCGAGAAAAAGTATGAAGCAAGGATTATTGCCAGTGGTTGCCGTGATATTGGCTGCATGTGGGGACGGCAACCCCAAGCCGACACAACCAAGTATAGATTATGCGGCTAACGCTCAGCGTTGGATCGCGGAGGAGTTCCGACCTTCCACGCTGAGTGCGGAGCAACAAGCGGCCGAAATGGCTTGGTTCACCCAGGCTGCAGAGCCGTACCGCGGTATGTCCATCAACGTGGTTTCAGAGACGCTAACTACCCACGAATATGAGAGCGAAACTCTGGCCCAAGCGTTTTACGACATTACTGGGATACGCGTTAATCACGATCTGATCCAAGAAGGCGATGTCATAGAGAAACTGCAAACTCAAATGCAGTCTGGTGAGAATGTCTACGACGCCTATGTCAACGATTCGGATCTAATTGGTACTCACTCGCGCTACGGATATGTGGTGGCGTTAAGCGACTTTATGGCCGGTGAGGGTGCGGCGGTAACTTCGCCGACGCTTGATCTTGAGGATTTTATTGGCATCAGTTTTACCACCGGCCCGGACGGTAAGATCTATCAGTTGCCCGATCAGCAATTCGCTAATTTGTATTGGTTCCGTCACGACTGGTTTAGCAATGCAGAGTTGCAAACGCAGTTTGCCGATCGCTACGGCTACCCTTTAGGGGTACCGGTGAACTGGTCTGCTTACGAGGACATTGCCGAGTTTTTTACCGAACACGTGAAACAAATTGACGGCCAACAGATCTATGGCCACATGGACTACGGCAAGAAAGACCCTTCACTGGGATGGCGTTTTACCGACGCTTGGCTGTCTATGGCCGGGGCTGGGGATGCAGGCATTCCCAATGGTTTGCCAGTGGATGAATGGGGAATTCGAGTCGAGGGCTGTAAACCGGTAGGTTCTGCGGTCAGCCGTGGCGGGGCTGCTAACGGCCCTGCAGCCGTATACGCGCTGCAAAAGTACATTGATTGGCTCGGACAGTATGCGCCGCCGCAAGCCGCTGGCATGACGTTTTCCGAAGCTGGCCCGGTGCCGGCTCAGGGGCAAATTGCGCAGCAAATTTTTTGGTACACAACGTTTACCGCCGACATGATCAAAGCGGAACTTGCGGTGGTGAATGCAGACGGAACGCCAAAATGGCGTATGGCGCCCTCTCCCCATGGACCTTATTGGAGTGAGGGCATGAAACTGGGGTATCAAGACACTGGCGCGTGGACACTGCTGAAGAGCACGCCGCTGGAGCGCCGTCAGGCCGCTTGGTTGTACGCTCAATTTGTGACGGCAAAAACCGTTTCGTTGAAGAAAACGTTGGTCGGATTGACACCAATCCGAGATTCAGACATCCGCTCCCAAGCAATGACCGATATGGCGCCTAGACTCGGTGGCTTAGTGGAGTTTTATCGCAGCCCTGCGCGCACGGCATGGACTCCTACCGGCACTAACGTGCCGGATTATCCAAAGCTGGCGCAGTTATGGTGGGCGAATGTGGCGAACGCGGTGAGCGGTGAAAGCACCGCGCAAGCTGCTATGGACAGTCTTGCAGAGCAACAGGATAAGGTGCTGGCGCGGTTGCAGCGTCATGGTGTACAGGGCGAGTGCGGGCCGCAGCTCAACGAGCCACGTGATCCTGCTTATTGGCTAGCTCAGCCAGGAGCGCCGAAAGCGAAATTGGCGAACGAAAAGCCACAGGGTAAAACTGTGGCTTACGATGAGTTGATTAAGTCATGGCAGTCGCAATAGCCGTCTATTTGTCGACGTTCTTAAAGAAGTCGATGTCCCGGTCCTCACCCTCCGGGACTGGCACCTCGACGATACGCTCAGCAATATCATCAAACTCCAATCTGAGCGCGCGCGTCATTGTGGCGTGCATTTCATAAGTGCACACAATGTAAGTCAGCTCAATGATTTGAACCTCGCTAAGGTGCTGCTGGAGTGCGCTGAAAGTACCGTCTGCAACTCTACCGCCCTGTAAAACCAAATCGTCTGTATAGGCCAGCACCGCTCGCTCGACCTCATCAAATTCGTTACTCGCTGCCCAATGCGGAATCGCTTCGATTTGGGCTTCGGTAAATTTTGCAGCGCGCAGGGCTTTGCAATGCTGAGAAAACACAAATTGGCTGCCGCGCGCGAATCCGGCCCGGGCTTGGCCAAGTTCGCGCAAGCGCGGAGAGATCTTGCGTTTGCGGTCGCGGTAAAACTCAAAGCCCGAGACCATGTGATGTAGGCAGTCTGGAACGTGAGCGAATACAGTCCACCAATTGCCAGGTGTGCCGGTGGCGGTACCTGGTTGTTTTACTGGGTCACGGTCCGGGCCGAATAGAGCGTCGTAAAAGGGGATGACGCTGAGGTCTGCCTCGGATCGAGGCACTTGGGTGAGTCTTGGCATTGCTAAATTCCTCCCATTGCTAGCGGTTGCACGATAGTGCAGAAGCGCAGTAAGCGGAAGCGGTGTCGCCGTACTGTCTAGGTTCGTTCTTGGGTCGAAGCGGTTTAACATAGGCCTATGAACTATGTGCAAATTGCGATTCCGTTTTTTATTTTAGCGATCTTGCTGGAGTTCCTCTTTGGGGTGTTGCGCAAACGGCAAACCTATCGTCTTAACGACACGGTAAACAGCTTGCAGATGGGCATGCTCAGCGGTCTGGTGAATGTGCTGCGGTTAGGCTTCTCTGCAGTGGTGTTTACCTGGGTGGTGTCGTTGTTTGGCATCACGCAATGGTCTGCAGACTACTGGTGGCAATGGGCGCTGGCGTTTATCGGGTACGACTTTTGTTATTACTGGAAGCATCGATTTGGCCACCAATGGCGCATCATGTGGGCGTCGCATGCGGCGCATCACCAAAGCGAAGAATATAACCTCAGTACCGCGCTACGGCAGACAGGCACCGACTATATTGGCTTCGTCTTTTACCTGCCCATGTATTTGGCAGGCACTCCAGTGGCAGTCATTGTCAGCGTAGGCAGCTTAAATTTGGTGTACCAATTCTGGGTGCATACCGAACATGTTCGGCGCTTGGGTATTTTGGACTACATATTCGTCACCCCGTCGAACCATCGCGTGCATCACGCCAAGAACCCTAGGTACATTGACAAGAACTATGGTGGGGTGTTGGTGCTCTGGGACCGAATGTTTGGCACTTTCGAAGACGAGCGCGAACAAGAGCCGTGCCGGTATGGTATCACCCATCAACTTGCGAGCTGGAATCCGCTGTGGGCTAACGCTCACGTATGGTGGGACACGTTAATGTTGTCGGTGCGTGCGCGTCGCTGGCAAGACAAGTTTTTGGTGTGGTTTAAGGGACCAGCGTGGCGACCCGAAGACCTGCCGTTAGCCGTTACAGACGATTGGCGCCAAGCCAAATTTGACCCGGTGGTTTCAATGTTCGCCAAGGCCTATACCTTTGTGCAGTTTTGGCTGATCACTTATGGTTCGTTGCTGCTGCAGGACGCCCACACCAGCTTGCCGCGAAGCTTTGCGCTCACTGCCTTTGCGTTATTGGTGCTGTCGGTGTTGGTGCAGGGCCATTGGCTAGAGGGCCGAGCGCGTGCGTTGGCCGCCGAATGGCTACGTTTGATCGCGGTACTCGTGCTGGCGCTTGCTGCCGCAACTCTGTGGCCTGGAGTCGCGGCCATCGATGCTTTGATTATGCCCACCTTTACGTACGTTGGTGGCTCGGCTATGGCGCTGTTACTGAGTTACACACTACCCAGCAATAACCAAACGCTAACCCAGCGAGCGTAAGAAGTCCTCGATCATTTGGCATTTATCTGACCCACCAAAATAGTCAGCTTCGTCGGCGTCAAGGCCGCAGATCGTGTCTAGCAAATCGGCTTGGGCAGCAGGGTAGGCTGCGATTGCAGCAAGGGACTGAAAACGTGTGTTGATGGTGAATAGCAAATAGTCGTCGCTGAAGCGGCACAGAGTTTCGCGTTCAGAGCGAACGTACCAAGAAGAAACTGGTGTGCTAGGGAGTGGCTCTGGGCTCGGATGCCAGCGTTCGGTGTCCGCGTGAATAAACCAATTCACCCGTTCAAAGGGTTGCAATAGCGGCGCACGATTCAGGAAACGTTCGATTGGGTCACCTATCTTGTTATTCATGCTAGCAACCGGTGCATGTATTTGCCGTAGCGGTTGGCCTACTTTAGAACGGATGTTCCAGTAACTCGGCGAACAGACGCAGCCTGCCAGCAAACGCTGCTGTCCACGGCGTTGCATGATGCATAAGTCGTCATTGACCCAAAGCGCCATGTCCGCGATCAAATCTGGATAGCCGGACTGCGCAGGTATAAATTCGCTCAGTTGCAGTTGCGCATCGCGGGCTTGGTCGTTGTTGGTAACGGCGACGACATCGCGATACTGGCGGCGCAGCATATGCTGTTTGTGATCTAACACATCTTTAGCGACAGGCTGCGACAACCACTGTTCGAACGGAATAGGCGCTAGCCCGAGTCGGTATTTTGGTTTGGCGCCGGCCCAAGGCGGATTTTGCCAAAACAAAGCTGCGGCGCTGGGTTCAGTCACGAACGCCCTGCTGCCGGTTTAGCGACCAGTCGTAGTGATAGTCGATCGAGCCGCGATAGTTGATCAGTTGATCTGCTAAATCAGCACGTTGGGATGCGAGGTAGCGAAGCACCGCCGCTGTGTCGGCGCCGAAATCCGTTTGGTACCAATCGAATAGGCTCGATAATTTAAGTTTGCCTGCATCAGTAAAGTGAATTGCTCGAGCGTGCCGCAAAAAAATCTCTTCGGCGTCGTGCAATTGTCGCGGCGTGTTGTTTGCAGTATAAGCCGTAGTGCTCAGGTTAGGGCAGCCTAGACTTGCGCAGTTCAATACATAATGCAGGCGTAAGTCCTGCCAGATTGGTCGCAGTATCCGATGCTCTATGTCATTCAAGGTTACGGCTTGGTTTTCAATAGTCAGTAGCTCGTCGTCCCACGGACCAAGGCTAAACAAGCGCGACTTCATGTCACGAATGCTGTCTTTAGTCGGGTGTTGTAGCACCACGCGAACGGTCAACGCGTTGTACAGATTGATCCAATAGGGAAGCTGTTGCTCTCGACTCAGCGCAGTCGGTGTAATGGCTGCGAGGTGGTCAATATAGGCGTTCAGTTGGCTGGTGTCGCTGGCAGTGAAGCTTTGATACCGCACTCGATTAATGCCATCGGCGTTGCGCACCACGTGCCGATCCAGCAGTTGTTGCCACGACTGATGATCGACTGTTGCCGGGGATGTGCTGTCATGAGTCGCCCAGTAGCCCCAAAGATCTGTTGTGGGAGCGGCAATAGCGGTGCTAGAGGATAGCGCTAACGCGACGCTAACCACGCGAACAATGAATAGTACGATGTTATTCAACGGCGGCGCGACGCTGTAATAGGTACGTTTTAACTCTAAGCTTGGCATTTTCTCGAATGTCCATATGAAATACCGGATAGTCAAGACCGTGGTAGTTGCCGCCACCAAAGGAACCGCCCTGTGCGCCAAACACCGTGTCGCTTTGGTCAGAAATATACAAAACTCCATTTTTGCATTGCGCCTGCAGCATTTGCGCTTGTGGTGCGGCCAGTGGTTCAAAGGTTACGCCGCTCGCCGCTAAAGATCCGCTTAGTTCGACTTGAAAACGACCGGAGGCTTTGACAGCGCCCCTGTGCAGACTCTTATCGGCGAGTCCGCCATTTAATTGCCAGTTCAAAGGGTTGGTACAAACGTTGCCGAGGTTTGCTTCAATGGGTTGGTCGATCACCGCTTCGCTATAGGTGTCCCAATGCACTGCGCAATGCAAATCGGTAGCGCTTGTACACAGCCTAACGTCAGTCATGTCGTCGAACTTTGCACTGGCTATACCGCCGCCTATCACATAAGCCGCGACCAGCCGCTGGGCCAGGGGTGTGCCGTCAATAACCTCTTCGAGTAAGCGCGTGCCGTGATGCGTGCCTTGGCTGTGACTGGCGATGACAAACGGTCGGCCCTGGCTGTGATGTTGTAGAAAGTATTGAAAAGCGCGCAGCACATCTTGATACGCAAACCCCAGAGCTTGCTCACGAATTTCGTCGCCGCGAAAGTAAGCGAAGATGTTGGCTTGGCGGTAGCGTGGAGCATATACCTTACAGCAACCGTTATAGGCGCTGGCTTGGTTCGCCATCATCCACTGGGTGTTCTCTTCGGCCTTAGTGTTAGGGTCCATTGAGAACGTCCAGGTATCGCCCGCTAGGTAACCTGTTGGGTGAATAAAAAACACATCCACGGGCGCTGTGGCCTGTATATCGGTATCGCTAATTCCTGCAGGGATACGGTCTTCTACACCAATACGCTGGGGCAGAGCGGCCCAGTTGGCGGCGTCAGCATAGTCCGGTGGAGCGGCTGTATCGCGAGGGTCAAAGGGTAAGCTTGGCCCGCCGAAGGCCACCGCCCAGCCTGCGGCGAGCAGCATGCCGTTACCGGTAGCATAGATTAGCCCTAGCCCGAGTAAGACAATGGCACTAAGGCCTAGGGCGATGTTGCGCAACAGTCTCATTAGGCGTCTATCTCGTAGTTTCGTTGCCTGCGTGGTGATAGGTAAAAGACACGCTCAAGTGGATGCCTGGACGGATTCGACCCAGTCGTCTACTACGCGCTCAAGAATTGGCAGCGGCATCGCGCCACCGCCGAGCACCGTATCGTGGAATGCACGGATGTCGAACTTGGCGCCCAACGCCGCTTGAGCTTGTTCTCTTAGCTGCTGGATTTTTAACATGCCAATTTTGTAGCTGGTCGCTTGGCCAGGCATGACAATGTAGCGCTGAATCTCTGAAGTTACGCTTTCTAGGGGCTCAGGAGAATTCTGCATGAAATAGTCTATGGCTTGCTGCTCCGTCCATCCTTTTGCGTGCAGACCAGTGTCTACGACCAACCGAATGGCGCGCCAGATTTCAGAGGTGAGTTGGCCAAAGCGATTATAAGGGTCGATATAAGTACCGGGTATTTCCCTTGCCAGCACCTCGGAATACAGCCCCCAACCTTCACTATACGCGGTGAAGCCGGCTTGCGTGCGAAACTGCGGTACATCCTCTAACTCTTGCGCGATGGAGATTTGCATGTGATGACCAGGTAGACCTTCGTGATAAGCGATGACCTCTAGTTGATTTTTCGGCATGGCCGTCATATCGGACAGGTGCGCGTAGTAAATACCTGGTCGCGAACCGTCCGGGGTGCCTGGGTAATAGTGCTGTGCAGCACCATCGCGTTCGCGGAAGGCTTCGACGCGCTTCACCACAAGATCAGCCTTTGGCAGCAGGCCGAAGAACTCGGGCAGTTTGTCTTTGATGTTGTCGATGGCGGCGGTCGCGTCGGTAATGTAGGCCTCACGTCCAGGATCGGTATCTGGATAATAATTCCACTCGCCGTCACGAACATGGTTAAAGAAGGCCGCGAGATCGCCATCAAAGTTAACCTCAGTCATGATGTCCTGCATTTGTTCGCGGATTCTCGCGATTTCGTCAAGACCAATTTGGTGAATTTCCTCAGCGCTAAGATCCGTTGTGGTTTGGGTGGCCAATCGGTGTTTGTAGTAAGCGGCGCCATTGGGTTGGCTGCCGACGCCTGTCACAACGTCGGGTGCCCGGTCTTGTTGCGACTCTGCCCAACTGATTATGTCTTGGTAGGCCGGTAAGAAATGCTGCACGAGTGCTGTTTCGGCCTCTGACAGCAGCTCATCGGCGAGTGCTTGGCTAATGCTTTCGTTGGCCACCAAGTTGGCCGCTTCCTGTTGAATGTCAGCCCACAAGTCGCTGTCTTGCTCGGCGTTGTTAGTAAAGGGGTTGCCGGTAACGATAGCGGTTGTCTGTTCGATCACACCATCCAAGGCGAAGCCAGGGCTGACCACACCAGCTGCTGCACTCTTTTGTGCGATGTCCAGCAGCTCTCGCATGCGCGGACGCACGTCTTTAATGCGCGCGATGTAGGCGCGCAAATCGTCAGCGCTTTCGACCCGGTGGAAGTTAATTAAAAATGTTGGGATATAACTTTGTACACCACTCATCTGATCAAAGGTCAGGCCGTCGTAAAAGAACTTTTCGCTGGCGGCAGCTTGTTCGTATTGGTAAATCCAAATGTCATAGGACACTTGTTCGGCAGGTGTCAGCGACGCGTAGTCGAACAGGCGCTTGAGTTCTTCAACGCTCTGTCGCTTCCACGCGAGTTGCTCGGCAAAGGCAGCGTAAGAAAAACTGCCGAGCTCGTTATTACGCTCTTTGCGTCCCAAGAAAGTCAGCTGGATTGGCGAGAATTGCAGCTCCTCCTCGTAGCGAGCGTCGAACCACTCATTGATGGACAGTTGTTGCGGCTCGGTACTCTGTGCGGTTGAGCCATTGTCGCAACCGCCGATGAGCAAACTACCAGCGAGTAGAACTGCAGTGGCAGGGAAGATAAAAGAGGTTGTCATGAACGTGTCCTATTAGGTGTTATAGGTCAAAAGGTCGCAGCGGATAGTGCTCAATAAATTGCCGCAGCCGCGCTAACATATGAGGCAGTAAGCTAACAATGAATCAGTACATTTGAAAGTCAGTTGGGCGGAACCGAACACCATGAATGACACGAAGACAGTACCAGACCAAGGGCCGCTCAAGGGTTTTCGCGTTCTCGACCTGTCCTCCGTAGTGTCTGGGCCGATGGCCGCCGTGGTGCTGGCCGACCAAGGTGCAGACGTCATAAAGATAGAGCCGCCCGGTTGGGGGGATGGTATTCGCGGATTAGGTGCCAGTCGCAACGGTCTTAGCGCGATCTATGCCATGATCAATCGCAACAAACGTTCTGTGGCAATCAACCTTAAAATGCCAGAGGGACGCGATCTAGTGTTACGTCTGGCGCAAGATGCGGATGTGCTGCTGCAGAACTACCGACCTGGCAAAATGGCGCGGCTCGGCTTGGACTACGACGCGCTCAAAACCGTAAACCCGGATCTCATCTACGCCTCGATAAATGGTATGGGCGAGGTTGGCCCATTGGCTGAGCAAAAAGTCTATGACTATGTAATACAGGGCATTAGCGGTTTGTTGAACGCGCATTTGTCCGGAGCCGGGGCTGACAGTTTGCAAATGGTGCGCACAATTATTTATGACAAGGTGACCGCACTTACAGCGGCCCAGGGCATTACTGCAGCATTGCTGGCCCGTGAACGGGGTGCCGGTGGCCAGCACGTAAAACTCTCTATGTTGGACGCTGCTTTGTACTTCAATTGGCCCGACTTGATGTGGAACTTCAGTTTCAAAGGTCAGGGTGTGCAGTTCTCGCCAGACTTGGCAGATATGTGCGAAGTCAACGAAACCAAGGACGGGGCGATCATTTCCAGCTATTTAGGGGCAGACTGCAGTGGCTATGAAACCGAGCAGTTGTTGCAACTGCTGGCCGAGAACGACATACCGGTCGGGCGGGTGAATCGGCGCAGTCAGGTTATTACTGACCCTCAAGTGCGCGCCAGCGGGACCA
>MDTB01085884.1_pt1 | contig 14418 bp, 12 predicted proteins | sample 811161 | NCBI WGS metagenome assembly MDTB01 (sample SAMN05326650, study PRJNA326480) | marine metagenome | isolation source: seawater | place: Mediterranean Sea | collected 2009
CCAGGCGAGGATCACCGGAATACCGCGATGCTCGTTATGAACTCAGGTTGCCGGGCCCATTGTCTGCGTTCCGCTGATAACGGTTGGCTGAGGTGATGTCAGGACTAATTGCGTTGAGTCGTTATCGCCACCGCTATCCCTACCTTTGCCCCTTTTTTATCAAACCCTGTCTATTTCTATTTATCCAAATTGGTGCCGACTTGGGCGGCTTCCTGACTCTAGTTATTCCCAGCGGGGATGAGTAAAGTAATTACCGGAAAATATGGTTCAAATCAGCAATTTGAGGGGGAACAAATGCTCGATCTAGATCTGTCAGGAAAGCGTGCTCTGGTTACCGGCGCAAGCCTAGGAATCGGTGCGGCCGTCGTCAAGCTACTGCTCGACCACGGTGCCAAGGTAGAGTTTTGCGCGCGTAACGAAGAGGCAGTCAACGCGCTCATGAGCTACACCGCAAATGGGGTCAGCGCGGTTGGTCACATTGCCGACCTGGGGGATCAGCAGTCCACTGAGGCGTTGCTCGAAAAAGTTCAGGCAGGTGGAGATGTTGATATCTTGATCAACAATGTCGGCGCTTCGCCGTCGCGTAACTTCCTGTATATGTCAGATGACGATTGGCGCGACCTTCACGAGTTGAACCTGTTGTCCGCTGTGCGCTGTACCCGCGCGCTCTTGCCGAGTATGCGTAAGAACAAATGGGGTCGTGTCATCATGATGTCTAGCTCGGCAGGCAAGTATCCCGGCGCCGCATTAATCGATTATGGCGCCACGAAGGCTGCAATGATCTCCATGAGCAAATCCCTCGCGCGTAAATACGGACGCGACGGCGTGCTGGTAAATAGCGTGCTGCCTGGGCTCATCCATACTGCTATGTGGGAGCGTGCAGCGGGCGAAATTGCTGCGGCAGCGGGTAGTTCGGCTGAGCAGGTCATTGAAAATAACGGTAAGTCGGTGCCAGTGGGCCGCTATGGTACGTCGGAAGAAGTTGCTGCGTTGGTGGTGTTTCTCTGCTCCAGTGCGGCTTCCTATATAAACGGCACCGCAATCGAAGTGGATGGCGGTCAAGCTAGCCATATATGAGCAGATATTTCGAGCCAGTCCCAATGAGTATATTTTTGCTGGGATAAAAGAGCATTGATTATAGGGGATTCGCCCGCCTGGCCGGGGGAAAACGCTTGGTGGGTCGAGATAAATCCCGTGTCGCATGCAGGGCGCGGGCAACAGGAGGGGAGCAATGCCTTTAAATATTCTGGGCATGATAGGGGTGGCACCGCCGACGTCGGCATCTACCGTGCATATTGTTGGGGGAGGTTTAAGCCCCGATTACATAAAAGACTTTGCGCAAGCCCACGAAGCCTCAGGCTTTGATGCGGTGTTAATTGGCCATTCATCCAGCTCTGCGGATGGCTTTGCGGTGGCTCAGTTTGTGGGTCAGGTCACCGACGAACTCAAGGTTTTGTTGGCACATCGCCCTGGGTTTGCTGCGCCTACTCAGGTTGCCCGTCGCGTCGCGACCTTAGATCGATTTATGAACGGCCGGCTCTGGCTGCACATCATTACTGGTGGGGTCGATTTGGATCAGCAGCGGGATGGTGACTTTCTCGACCACGATGAGCGCTACCGCCGTACTGACGAATATCTTGAGGTGTTGCGTAAAGTCTGGACGGCATCGGGTAGTTTCGACCACGCGGGAGAGTTTTATCAGGTTCGCGGCGGGCGCAGCGATGTCAGTTGTTTGCAAAAGCCGCATGTGCCGCTTTGGTTTGGCGGTATATCTGAGGCGGCAAAACCGGTCGGCAGCAAACATTGCGGTACCTATGCGCTCTTTGGTGAACCGCGTCAGCAGGTTTCTGAACTGATGGCTGAGTTGTCCGGCCTAGCTGCAGGATTCGCGAATGAACTGGCGTTTAATTTGTCGTTTCGGCCGATTATCGGGCGTACTGAGGGCGAAGCGTGGGACAAGGCCGATGCGATCCTTGCCGGGGTAAAAGAAGCCCAACGACCTAATGCGGCGGGTAAAGTTCCCGAAGCAGAAACCGCCCGCCGTTTAATACGCTTAATGGCAGCGGGCGAGGTACAGGATGAATGTCTTTGGGTGCCCATCGCCGAAGCAGCGCAAGGCAGCGGCAACTCCACCGCACTGGTGGGTACACCAGACCAGGTGGCGGAAGCCATCGCAAAATATTATGACCTTGGGGTGCGCGGCGTGCTCATTCGGGGCTTCGATCCATTTCAGGATGCGATAGAGTTTGGCGAAGAATTGATTCCTGCAATACGCGACAAGGTGCGACAGCGCGATGCCGCGAAATCTAATCAGTAAACCGAGAAGAATATGAGTGATGAGAAGTGGCTGGATAACGGCGTAAAAGTGGTCAGCGGCGATCACCTCGATACTAATACGCTGCAAACACCTGGTATGGCGCGGGCCGCCGCGATCAACCACGCGATAGCCGGCGCGAAAAATTTGTGGGCGGGCACTGTGTCCATTGCGGCAGACGCGAAAACCGGCGCGCACCATCATGGCGCGTTAGAGAGTGTGATTTATATTGTGAGTGGTAAGGCGCGTATGCGCTGGGGTGATCAGCTGCAGTTTGTGTGCGAAGCGGGTCCCGGTGATTTCATTTATGTGCCGCCATATGTGCCGCATCAGGAAATCAACGCCAGCGAGAATGAAAAGCTGGAGTGTGTGTTGGTTCGCAGCGATCAGGAAGCCGTAGTGGTGAATCTGGATATTCCAGAGGCGGAAAGCCCAACGAGTAATTTATGGGTTGATCCGATTCATGCCGACCACTGAAGCACACCTTTTGATGGGCCGCAGAACTGAAGCATTGAGGCTGGAGCTAACGTCTTCAGTGGCAACAGGTGTTAGCTAGGCAAACGCTCCTAGATCAGAATTTAAAGCGAGGCATGCCACCGCTAAAGCACGCGCCGAAGGAAATTGTATGACAGATAGCGAACGAACTGGACCATTAAGCGACATCACCATTATTGATTGCACGCGGGCATTGTCGGGACCTTATGGCGCTGGCCTGCTCGCCGACATGGGCGCGCGAGTCATTAAGGTTGAGGCACCGATGGGCGATGGTTATCGCAATATACCGCCTTTTCTGCCGGATTATGCGCCGCCGGGGGCGTCCGCAGACACTGCTGCGGCGCCAAGTGCAACCGACTACGGCGCGCCGTTCGCGTCGGTCAATCGCAACAAGCAAAGCATTCTGCTCGATCTCAAACAAGAGGCGGATAAAAGCGTCTTCCTCGAACTCTGCAGTCACGCGGACGTAGTGATTGAGAATATGCGCGCGGGTGTAATGGAACGCCTAGGCCTAGGGTACGAAGACATCTGTAAACGCAACGCATCGATTATTTATGCTTGCGTCCGCGGCTTTGGCGATCCCCGCACGGGTGAAAGTCCCTACGCCGATTGGCCGTGTCTCGATGCTGCTGCACAGAGCTTCGGCGGCCTGGTATACGCTAACGATAATCTTGTGACGCCAGCCATCGCCGACATCTTTTCTGGGATGCTGATGGCGCTGGGCGTATTGGCTGCGATCAATCATCGGAAGAACACTGGCGAGGGCCAGTTTCTGGATGTAGGTATGTACGACGCCATGCTCGCTTTTCAAAAGAGCGCTGTCGCGCAATATGGTTTTACCGGCAAACCAAATCCGTCTGGTTTGCAGCGCGCGATGACCCTGTACCCGTTTGATTTGTTCCCGGCGCAAGACGGGCAAGTCTCCATCGCAGTCGGACAACCGCATCACTGGGACCTATTGTGTGCAGCGATGGATCGCGCGGATTTGATGACAGACGAGCGTAGCGCGACGAATGCAGCGCGGCTTCAGAACGTCGATTGGGTGGAGGAACAGATACTGGCCTGGACAACGCAAAACACCCGAGCCGACATAATGGCCAAGATAGGCGGCAAACTGCCTAGCGGCCCGGTGCAAAACATGCAGGATATCTTCCAAGATCTGCATGTCGCGTCACGGAAAATGCTGGAGATGTGTGCGACCGGAGGTAGCAACCCGGAGACAGCCCTTGCCGCTAACCCGATTAAATTCAGCAAAACAACAACGACGCTTTATCAGCCGCCGCCCAAATTGGGGGAGCATACAGAAGCGATACTTGCCGAGTTTAATATTGAAAAGAAGGGTTAGGCAGACTAACGATACGAATCTGTTTATTAATCATCGCCTTGGATGGCTTGGCCGTGATTTGGGTGTTTGATGCGATGGCATCTGGTGGGGCTGAAGTTCTCTGTCCTCACTCCACTCCCCACATTACTTTCTATCTCAGCTGCGGCTTGTCAGGGTAAGTAGCGTATCTCCACAGCCACTCCACTGGCCCCATGCGAAACCGCTTGAGCCAAAGCGTGGAAAAAACAATTTGCAAAATCCAGATCAAAAGCACCAGTCCATACAGTTCAGTTCGCGACAGATCAGCAAAAAGGCCGAGTCCGAAAGGGGTGAAGATTAGCAGTCCAAATACCGATTGCAGCAGATAGTTGGTAAGCGACAAGCGGCCGACTGGTATCAGAAACCGGCCGAAGGAAAAGCGTTTTGCAGCCCATATGACTAAGGCGATCCATCCCAGCGCGACGCTCAGGCGACCGATGTGATAGGTGGGTTTTAAGAAGTTATTTGAGGCAAATAAATCGAAGTTTGAGTGAATGCCCTGCGCGACTTCAAACAGGTTGATCGCGAGGCCCAACAAAAACGCGCCGACAAACACTTTTTCATAAAAAGGAAGCGAGAATTGGCCTTGTAAAAACCCGACTTTGAAAAGCGCCGCGCCAAACAACATCATTAGCAAAGCGTCCCATAACATTTGACTTGGAATGGTGCTGACAAGCGTTTCAATGCCTTTGGCGTAGTGCCAGGCGAATGCCGCTGAGGTCGTGGTTGTGCGGCTGATGATTTCCTCTTCAACCTCTTGTTCCGTGGGTGCGATGAATTCGCTCAGTTCGTTCCATTCCTCGAGACTGCGTCGCGCTTCTTCAGACAGTTTTTCGCCTTGCTCTATCTTCAATTCCGCCTGTACCGCTGCCTGCTGCATGGCTGGTAGAAAGAGCTGCGCCAGGACCAGCTGCGCGGTCAACACCAGGGTAATCAAGATTCCGGCGCTCACTAATCTTGATGTCCGCCAGGATCGACACAGGGTGAGAAGCAAGCCGGCTAAGGCGTAAGCGATTAAGATGTCGCCGACCCACATGAGTACGAATAGATCGAACAAGCCGATAACGAGGAGTGTTAGCATGCGCCTGATATGCAGCTTGACGCCGTTCTTGGGATTGGCCAGAAACAGGAACACGCCCGCCCCAAACAAAATTGAAAAGATGGCTCGCATGGCGCCTTCAACGGTGACATCCATCACCGCCCATACGATTAGATCGCTTTGATCTTGGATGGCGATTGATGGCACAAATGACGCCGCAAAAGGCAATCCAAAGAGCAGGATATTCATTAGTAAAATACCCAGAAGAGCGAACCCTCTAAGGATGTCCAACGTGTCAATTCTTGCTGTTTTCAAGGTGCTGCTTGTGCTTGATTTTAGTGTGTTACTGAAGTGGTGAAGGGTTTAGAGCGCTGCCCTGACCGCCGCAAAAAAATCGCTGGTACTGGCTCGTCCGCCTTGATCAGGGGTCAGAGTGACTCCCGCTGCATAGACTTGGGCCACTGCGTTGCCTAACGCTTCTGCTGCATCGGTGTAGGTCAAATACTCCAGCAGCATCGCGGCAGATAAAATAGTCGCGGTTGGGTTAATGACGTTTTTCCCGGCGATATCGGGTGCTGTGCCATGCGCTGACTCAAAGTAGGCATAGTCAACCCCGTAACAACCTGAAGGGGCTAAACCGATACCGCCAATCAATCCCGCCGCCCCGTCAGACATGATGTCACCGTAGAGGTTCGGCATCACCACAACGTCCAAATCATGCGGTCTGCTGATCATGCGGCAAAGGAAGTCGTCGATGATAAAGTGCTCAAATTCGATGTCAGGATTTTCTGCCGCAATTTGCTTGCCAATTTGCAGAAACAAACCGTCGGATACCGCCAGCATGTTGTACTTGCAGGTAACGGTTACCTTGCGTTTGCCGTCACGTTTGCGAGCCAGGTCAAAGGCATGACGAATCACTCGCTCGGAGCCTTTTTCGGTTATCGCTTTGATTGCATATTTGCCCGTTCCCAAATCAGCCAGATTGGCGCGTGCGTGGCGTGAGTAAAGGTTGAGTCCTGCCAGGTCTTCGGTATCGCCCTCTAAACCCAGATACAAATCCTCCAGATTTTCTCGCAGCACGATGAAGTCGATGCCGTTCGGCTGAGCGAGAGGGGAACGGAAGCCTGGGAGATAACGGCACGGGCGCACGTTGGCGTAAGTTTGTTTACCCCAGCGTAGATAGAACAGAGTGGGCGTGCTGTCACCGCTGGTAGAGCCGAAAAAAGTGGCATCTGCCGCATCGATTTGTGCTTTGGCTGCAGCTGGAAACAAACTACCGGTTTGTTTTTTGGCATCGCTGCCGATGCTTGGCTCGACAAATTCAATGCCGAGTTGCAGGTCCTCTAACAGCGCTACGGTTGGCACCATGACTTCAGGTGAAGCGTCATCGCCGACAAAAACGGCGACGGTTTTGGTTTCCATAGTCCTTCCCCAGGTGACTGATCGGGTCGCGGCGCCTATATGAGCAGTTTTTTGTAGGAAAGAAAAGTGCTATACAAACCACATAGAGGAGATTGTTAGTAACGGGAGGGCGCTATGCAATTGGGGGACACCAACCAATATAAACACATTACCGTAGACGCGGATGTAGGGCCTGTCGGCGCCGTCGTCAGCGGGGTCGATTTAAAGCAGAAGTTGAGCGAAGACGTCGTAGCCGAAATACATGCCGCGTGGCTCGCTCATCATGTTGTTTTCTTTCACGATCAGCACCTTTCGCCAGCGCAGCAGGTCGCCTTTGCTGAGCGCTTTGGCGAGCTGGATCAGTACCCTTTTATGCAGCCGGTAGATGGCAACGCTTATGTGATTCCAATCATCAAGGAAGCCGACGCGGCAATGAACTTTGGCGGCGGTTGGCACACCGACACTTCCTATAAGGCGCAGCCACCTAAGGCAACGTTGCTTTGTGCTGTCGAAGTCCCGCCAGAAGGTGGTGATACCTTGTTTGCTAATGCGACTGCGGCGTTCGCGGCGCTCAGTCCGGCAATGCAAATGTCGCTGTTAGGTTGGCAGGGCCTTTATTCGCCTAAGCTTGTGCACGGCAGCGGCGGTTTTTATAAATCAGATGCCGCGCACGAAAATCTCGGTGCAGCGTATGGTGGCGATAGTCAGTTTGCTGAGAGTGAGGTGATGCATCCTCTGATTCGGACTCACGAAGAGACCGGCGCGCAGAGTATTTACTGTAGTCGGGCACATACCGTAAATATCGTGGGCTGGAACCGGGAAGAGAGCGTGCCGATCTTTAAGTTTTTAGAGCAGCACCTGACTCAAGCCAAGTTTGTGACCCGATTTAAGTGGCGCAATGGATCTGTGGCGATGTGGGACAACCGCTGCGTTTTTCACAACGCGGTGAACGACTACAAAGGCTACCGGCGGCAGATGCATCGGGTGATTATCAAGGGCGATCGGCCGCATTGATTGGTAGCACCGCTGGCGGGACAGTGCTACGTTTTGCTCGGCCCGAGGCCCAGCCCACCAATTCCTACTGGCGCGCTTTGGCCGCCTTTGCGCGCGGTCCGCACGACATCGCGGAGGGTATAAGGCGCGCTTAACTCAGCGGCGCTGGAGGTCGGTCCTAGTTCGCCGACTCTGTGATAGGTGCCTTTATCTGCTGCAATTCGGAACGCGACTGTTGCTCCAGCTGCTTCACCGGCAAGTCCCTTTGCGCCGAAGCCATGCCCTTCGTTGGTTTGCGTGCCAGTGGTTGCCTGAAAACCCATACGATGCAGCAGTTTCGGGCTGGCGCGCTCGAGCACTTCCGGCCGCACGGAGAGCATCCAGTTTTCTTGCTGGCGTAAAAAAGATTTTTGCATGCCGTTCAACATGACAATGCGCGGCTCGTCGGTTCGGTTAATACCGGTGCCATGTAAAAGCCGCCCATCGGTAATGACCATCGTGCCGGCTTTCGCATCCAGGTTGATAGCAGGCGGCAGTTTGCCAACCGGTTTTTGATTGCGCATTGCCTCGGTCAGGACTTGATGACTGCCAGGAATCAGCAGCGTACCGCCATTGCTTTCGTCCACATCGCTAATGGCCGTCAGAATGTTGATCGACATTGGGCTGCGCGAATCGAGCGCGTTGTTCTGATCCTGATGCAACGCTTGCGGTACGCCGCCTTTTAATGAGATTGCTGCTATCAGCGAAGTGCATATCCAACCGGACCCCAGCGCTTCGGTAACAATTTGTTCGACCAATGGCCCGCCTTGCACCATATCCGGGTGTTGTTCAATGAGCAGTTCAAAACAACGCCCTTTGTTAACGCAGCAATTGATGTTTTGGCCGCTTGGCGTTTTTTGGGCGATGCCGGCGAGTCGCTCGCCTTCGGCTTGATCCATAACCCTTTGGCGGATCTGCGCGACTTGCTCGGCGGACAAGGCATCTTTTATTTTGCAGTAACCCCACCGCAGCATATCTTGACGCAGTCGGCCAATGTCCTTGGTGGCTCTGGGCAGATCGTGCTTCTGCCAGTATGGATGTTTGGCACCGCTGGTTGTGTCGTAATAAGAACCAGGCTTGTATTCCCAATTGCCCCAGTCGCTGCCGCGTTTTGGCGTGACAAAATAGATTTCAGGGTTGTTCGCTAATACCGACTGCATGGGTTCCTGGGAGGACAGTTCGGCGTGATACATTTGCGCTTCTGGAGCCGCCTGGCTCGCGTTCTGCGCTGGATTGAAATCGTTTGGAATTTCCCTCATGTTGTCCTCCCCAATGTTGTCATCCCTCATGGGTTGCTCTCTTGTTATCTTCTCTTTCATCCCTTGCTCTCCCATCATTCCCTTGCTCACGCAATGCTCGTTGCGAGCGCCTTCTGATGCGTTTCGGCTACAAGCCTGATTGCTTTCATTCCAGCAAACGGAGTCTCTTTTGTCGCGTTTGCGACGTGCCGGGTTAAAGTGTTTGCAGTGAGTCCGCCAAGGCTATGCCTCAGGCCGCTCTGAATCTACTGCTTATCTTTGCGGTTGTGAGGGACTGACACTTTGATTCGTCTTTGGGCTTAGCTCAACCTTTCTACTTATGGCGCTATGTTGAGTTCAGGGACACGGCTTCCGGTGGCTTGCGGGTCTAAACGCAGAATTTGCCGGGACGGCGGGAAACCCATCAAGAACATCACCGGCAGCGGTAGTGGGTGTGCTGCGTCGACTCTGTCGAACTCCTCGCCGGAGACGGGTACGGCGCGATAATCCGCCTTGATCCCATCTATGCTGACCTGTACGTCCGGGTTTGTGATGGCGCGGCGATACCAACCGCGGGGCCAGTGGTGAGCGGACACATAGAGTTTATTGTCGGTCTGAAAATTAGCCAGCATTCTAGACTTCGTCGCACCGCTTTCATCCGTGGTGTGAAGTACCAACATCGGTATTCCTGAATCCTCGAAGGAAGGCTGTAGCATTCCCAGATAGACGACTTCAAATAACACGACAAAAGCGATGTAGACTGCTAACAGCGCACCGACCCATTTCCCAACTCGCATAACGATCCTTGTACCCATGTACACGTTTTTAATGCCTCGGAGAATGCAAGAAGTGAGAAATGGTAGTCAATAGCGGAAGGATTGACCGGTAGGTCGCATTGCATCGGCATGTGGATTTATCGCCGCGCCTGTATGTCTCTTAGCTTAGGAGCCTTGCAGACTTGTCGTCGGTTAGCCGTTTTGAGTTAAAGCGTTTTGCAGTGAGCTTTAAGCCATCTCAGATGACATTACTCACGGTCGATTTCATTCTCTAGTACAGCCGCATATTGCAGCATTGCTTTGTCCGACCACGGTCGCCCGATGACGGATATGCCCACCGGGAAGCCGTTGATTTCGAAAGCCGGCACAGTCACGTGCGGCAAACCGGTTATGGCTGCATAGCTTCCATTACCAAAGCTTGGCACTTCCTCAGCCGCAGCATCATCGCCGCCTTGATAGTTGATCAGCCAAGCGGGTCCGCGCGTCAGGCCGACAAAAGCGTCCAAGTCGTAACGTTTCATCAAAGCCAAAGTATCTCGTTTGGTCGCCGCCATCTGCTGAAGCGCATTGGCGTAGGTGTCGGACTGTTGCGCTGATGCCAGTGCCATCTCGAGAATTTCCTGTTTGAAGTAGGGCATAGCCTTGTCTTCATGCTGCCGATTAAAGGCAATAATTTCAGCGAGAGACTTTTTCGGCTCTGTGGCCGTTGCTAAATAGGCCTCGAGCCCCTTTTTGAATTCGTACTGCATGATGAAGAAAGACGCTTCGCCGGGGTATTCACGCGTATCTTCGATGCTAACCACCGTGCCGCCACGGTTGTTAATGAGCGTCTTAATTTTGGCCAGCAGTAGTTTGCCGTTTGCGTCATCGGAGCCGGAATCCAATAGCCCGAAACGCTTGCCTGTGAGTGATGCGGTCGGCTCTAAATCGGCGAAATTTAAGGCCAGGTTTTGCGGTATCTCCGCGGTGCTTGAGTCATTCGGATCAATGCCCGCAATGTCGGCGAGGGCCTGCGCTACGATGGCGACATTGGCACCGATTGGTCCAGCCGTGTCGAACTGAGCCGCGATAGGGATAATGCCGCTACGACTTACCAAGCCAAGCGTTGGTTTCATACCGACTACGCCGTTAACCGACGCCGGGCAGGTAATTGAGCCATTAGTTTCTGTGCCGATACTAATGTCGACTATGCCCGCCGCAACAGCTACCGCCGAACCGGAGCTGGAACCGCAGGGATTAAATTGCGGATCGCGCGAGTGTGTCGTTTGACCGCCCAAACTTGACCAGCCGCTGACTGAGTTGATGGATCGAAAGTTCGCCCACTCTGACAAATTGGCTTTGCCGTAAACGTGATAGCCGTTCTGCTTGAGTTTGTTTATTAAGAACGCATCGGTTTTGGCGACATTGCCCGCTAGTGCAATGGACCCAGCTGAAGTCACCTTGTCGGCAATATCGATGTTGTCTTTGACCGCAATATTGATCTTTTTAGATCCTTCAGCGGGAGCGTAGATTTCGATAAACGCGTTGTGTTCGTCCTGGATCGCGGCGTGGCCAGCAATACTCAGTAGTGTCGCCAATATTAATAAAAGGCTACCCCAGCCCGTGCTCAATAGCCCCGGCCTTAATTTCGCCGAGCTTGCGCGGATTATGCTGAGTCGGGTTGGCATAGCCCGTGGACGTCGCAATTGGCTGAAAAAGGTCATTGGGTAATCTCGTTTTTGTTTTACGGCTTACTGCGATCTGCAGTCGGTTATTTAGACGATCAAAACTGTTTTGCTGCAGAGAAGCCTGCCGCTGCGGGGATATTCTTTCGTAAAAGATTCTTCGCGTAAGGCAGCCTTCCTCCATGGTCCGTCTGCGTTGAGAATTCACTCTAGGCCTTTAGATCATGCGGAGATGTTCTCCCTCGGTGTCCTAGGTTAGGGCTTACTTTGGGGCTTTCGCGGCTCTTGCGGCAGTTCTGTAAGCGGTTTCTTTAGGACCCGATTGACTAGCAGCATGGGGATAAAAATGAGCGGAAACAATTTGTCGTAGTGACGCGGCAACAGTCGCTGAGCCAGATCAATGAGCTTGGCATCCCAGCCCACAAAGATACGACTCTTTTTCTTGCGTACGCCATTTAAAATGATTTCCGCAGCACGGCTTGGGTGCATACCGTTATCGCGAAACAGCTCGCCTTGCTGTTCCCAGCTGATATCCCTGCCAAAAAATGCTGGTTTTTTGTCGCCAGCGTCATTGCTCTCGATCTGTTTAGCAGAGGCTGCAATGTTGGTACCGACGTGTCCGGGATGAACGCAGTGCACTTGCAGCTTCGAACCGCGCATTTCTTTTACTAATGATTCGGTAAATCCTCTGACGGCGAACTTAGTGGCGTGATAAACGCTTTGCGTCGGGACGGCGACCATTCCAAAAATCGACGAAGTGTTAACTAAGGCGGCATCCGGTCGCGATTGCAGGTGAGGCAAAAACTTGCGAGTCATATTGATGACCCCGTGAAAGTTTACGTCCATTACCCGATCCCACTCATTCTCTGGCATGTCGGCAAACTCCGACATAATGGTGATGCCAGCATTGTTGAAGACTAGATCCACATGCTCATGCTGGTTAATAACGGTCTCGTAGAATTCATCGATCGCGCCTTTATCACCGATGTCGACGATGTGCCGCGATGTTGCCACGTTGTAATGGCGCAACATGGCATGAGTGTCCGCCAAGGTTTCTTCATTGACGTCGCATATGGCTACATTGCAGCCCATTTTCGCGAGCAATACAGCGATATAGCGACCCATACCAGAACCAGCACCGGTGACGACGGCGACTTTATTCGCGAAATTATCCATGCTGCTATCCCTTACTACTTTTTGGTTGCTGCTGAGTTCGCGTTACGTAATAGGTTCTGGCGCGGCCTCGCCTAGCGCTTCGCTGTAATTTCTATGGAAATGGTGTAGGGCCGGTTCGTTACGGCCGAAAACAACCTCTTTTAGCATGCCGCTTTCAGCTGCGCGTTGTTGCATCTCGCCCATTTCATAGTCTTCGGTTTCCACCGTAGAGCGGAAGATTTCTATCGACGCGGCTAGGCTGGGGCCGTCGGTGCCGGCTGCGGCACGCCCCTCAAAATCGTAAACGTCTTCGTCTTCGGAAACCTCCGCGTCGCGCTGTTCGGCATATGCGGCTGCCTCGGCGGAAAAGTAGAAGTTGATTTTTGTAACAGATTTGCTCGGGTTGTCGAATTCTGGGTAGATACGAATGAGTGTAGTGGTGTGATCGTTTACGATCAGCTGGATATTCGGGAACAAATGATAGAGCACAAAGGTACCACGTCCGATGTCCCATTCGGATTCCGGTAAGACGCGCATCGCATCAATACCGCGGCTTGCGGTCACAAAACGATGGTGACGGCCAAACTCTTCGAAATGCAGGTTATTGCCGTAAAAGATGCGCCCGAGCGTATCTTTGTGAAGCTTTGCAAAATGATAGGTTTCGCCAAAGGTGTCATTAGCGAGTTTCCAATTTAGGCGTTTTTCGATTGTGGTGATGCCGCCGAACAAATGTCTGTCCATACCAAAAGAGGCAAGCTCATCTTTTAACGGCCCTAACAAATCGTCTAAGTCCAGGCTTCCTTCGGGGTTTGGGTTAACCCATAGCAGGCCACCGTGTTCCGCAGCGGGTAACTCAACCAAGCCGTGGCAGGACTTATCGATCTCGCCGAAGTGATCGTTGTCCGGAATGTTCAGGAGCTCACCGCTGTTGGCGTAGCTCCAGTGATGGAAGGGGCACATAAAGACGGTCTTTTTACCGCGTTCTTCCTCGGTAACTTTGACGGAACGATGTCGGCATGCATTTAAAAATGCGCGGAATTTGCCGCCCTTAGCGCGCGTAGCCAGGACGGGAACACCAAAATCGTTGATGGTCATAAATGACCCAACTTCGGGCAGGTCTTGCGACAAGCCAATCAACTGAGGATGATTTTTGAAGAAATGCTCCTGTTCTTTAGCGGCGCGCTCTTGAGAAACGTACGAGTTGACCGGCATTCGGTACTGCTTGCCAATGTCGATGTTTTTGCCTTCATCCAATTGCTGCATTAATTCTTTAAGAATCTTTACCTGTAAACCGTGTTCCATCTTTGAATCCCTCCGAAAGTTGTTGCCTCGTGTTTGTCTGGCTTCGCCCTGTTGCAATCGGCGTAGACGTAAAAAACCAATAAACAGATACTGGCGTCAGCCTTTTGTCGAGTCAATGGCGAGAGTCTCTTTCGGCCAATCTCGAACTAAACGAGAGCATGGCCCAGCCTCCGGCTGTCCTTGCACCGAGCCAGCCCCTGCGATGCAAAAGTTCACGCTTTGATTCTCCCAAGATAGTTCGGGCGCAACCTTTCGATTTAGGCGAGCGGCGAGCGAGTTGGCTGGCGCCGAACGGCAAAAGAATTGGCTGCGAAAGAACGCTCAACCGCATTACGATCCGGGTCAAGATTGTGATCCCTCAAAAATTTGCATGCTAGCGGTGTAGTCATGCAGGCTCCCGATATCAGTATTAAATGGGAACGCTTGCATGTCGTCATCTAATCAATCGCTGGTGGCAGAGACGATTATTCGTTCGCTCAATCTTGAGCCCCACGAGGAAGGTGGCTTTTTTCGGCGTACATACGCTGCAACCATCGCGGCGGGTTCGCTAGATTCCACTGTGGCCATGGAGATCGGTTCGGAGGGTGAACGGAGAGCTGCCATGAGCAGCATTTATTATCTGCTCACCGCGACTTCGCC
>MDTB01209942.1_pt1 | contig 14416 bp, 9 predicted proteins | sample 811161 | NCBI WGS metagenome assembly MDTB01 (sample SAMN05326650, study PRJNA326480) | marine metagenome | isolation source: seawater | place: Mediterranean Sea | collected 2009
CTTGGATGTATTTCCGAAAATACCATTGTTTTTTTTCTAATTCTGTTGGCTTGGGCATCGCGATTACCCGCATGGCCCTGGGATTCAAATGTTCTTTGAATCGCTTGATGGCGCCCCCTTTGCCGGAGGCATCACGGCCCTCAAAGATCACAATGATCCGCTTTTGATTTTTGATTATCCAGCTCTGTAATTTAACCAATTCGACTTGGAGTTTCTTTAATTGGGATTCGTAATCCTTTTCTGGATCTGGTATCTTAAAATGGGCACCTTGGGCTTTTAAAAAAATTTCAAGATCTTGAGCTGATTTGATTTTATCAAAGTCCGAATTAGTGATCTTAACAGGGAATCTGTTTTTATCTTTTAGTGCCTTTTTTTTTGATGCTTTATTCATTTAAAATATTTGATATATTTCAGCCTATGATATACAAAATATTTTGATCAGACAAGATTAATTGCTTTTTTCCATTTTTTTCTCGATCTCGATGTGTATCTCTAAATCATTGAGTTGCTTATTGAATCCAGCGATATCATGGTTGATCAGTTCGTCAAATGCTTCTTTGGTCTTTTGAAGTCTTTGATTCAGAACTTCATAGACCGCCCCTTGTTGATCCGTAGGGTTAAAATCAATGCCACTGGAGTTAATTTCACTGGCCAAGGCACTCAAGCGGCCATACAATTTCATGGGAGATCTAAAGGCATCTTCTCGTGCACCGGTGAGGTGGATATCGTAAAGTGAACCTGAAATTTGGGTGGCAATACCCATCAATCGATCTACTTGTTTAAGTTTAGAATTCTTTTTAAACGAAGTTTTAAGAAGCAACAACTCACTCCTGATGTATTCAATTTTGTTGATCATCGTAACGGCAACATTCATCGCCTCCCGCAAGGCCAGGGAGAATTGTACTTGCGCTTCTAGATCTGCCAAGGAGCCCTGTGCCAGCGGATCTTTCAAAACGACCAAATCTTTTTCAAAAGAGGCATTATCGATGATAATTACCGCTTTGTACTTACCAGAAACTACCCTAGGGCCATATTGACCACTCCATAAGTCCAAATCCCAAGTAACTAGAGGTCTCCAGCCCTCACCGTTGAGCTGGACCCAAGGCCTGCTGGTGGGCCGGGTACGCAGTTGAGGTTTGTAGGTTGGCTCGTATCTTAAATCCCACATGACCCTGTTTACTCCAATTTCTTTTGATCCTTTTAAAGTTCGAATGATTTGATTCTTTTCATCTCGGATCTCGATCGAAACCTTTTTTGTGAGGGTATCGGGAAGATAATAATTGATGGGAGTTCCGTAAGCAGGGTTCTGTCCAGAATTAAAGCTGTAACCATCGGTTTTAATGCTCTCTTTATTGTTCAGTCGGTAACTCTTTCGCGGGTCAAATACTTGCGGAGCTTCCTTCAGAGCTGGATTAAATTGGCGAAGAGCAGAGAGATCATCCAAGATATAATACCCACGCCCATAGGTGCTCACAACCAAGTCATCATAATTTTCCTGAACTTCCAGCCAATAAATGGGGGCAGGGGGCAGATTGTTTTTTAGGGGCATCCAATGTACACCATCATCAATACTTATGAGCAGGCTGTTGTCTAGTCCTAAATAAAGCATACCTTCCTTTTTTGGATCTTCTTTCAAGACATGTGCAAAGCTGTGTACGGATTGAGGCACATCCCCGACAATGGATTCCCAATGCATACCATAATCAGAGGTTTTATAGAGATAGGTGCCAAAGTCGCCCATTTGGTGTAAATCAATGGCGATGTAGGCAGTACCTTTTGTATATTTAGACGGATGTATACTGCTCACCGTACCCCATGGAGGTAAGTTTGGAATATTTTGAGTCATATTTTGCCAGGTCGCTCCTCCGTTTCGACTCAGCTGTATTTGCCCATCATTACTTCCTGTCCAAATGAGACCCGCTTCAAGCGGTGACTCCTCGATGGCAAATAGGGTCGCTCCGTCAAAAGTCATAAGGTTATCGACGGCAATACCTCCTGAGTTTTGCTGATGGTCCTTTCGATTTAAGGTCAAATCAGGACTGATGACTTGCCAGCTTTGGCCACCATCATCTGTTTTGTGTACAAACTGGCTACCTACATAAACCCGATGCTTGATATGTGGCGAAAAACTGAGGGGAAAATTCCAATGCCATCGGTATTTCAGATCAGCAGGTGTCCACCCATAACCTGCCTCTGGCCAAACACGAACTTCTCGCGCATATCCGGTCGTCAGGTCATAACGCTCTAAACCCCCATCATAGCAGCCAGACCAAATAATATTATTATCAAATGGATCAGGTTTTGCAAATCCACTTTCACAACCACCTACGCCACGCCATAAGCCCACAGGGATATAGCCTTGTTGACTATTGCTTGGACCGCGGTATGACCAACCATCTTGTCTATTTCCATATACATAATAAGGAATTTGATCATCTGTAGAGACATGATACATTTGAGCGATAGGTACAACGACGCGTTGGAAAGAGGCCCCTCTATTGAGGCTGACGCTGGCGCAACCATCATGGGCAACCATCATTCGATTTGGAAGCAGCGGATCGATCCACATATCATGATTATCTCCCCCCCCTCGGGGTGGGTTCTTCATTAATGTTTTGCCTCCGTCTTCGGATTTACTAAATCTTACGCTTAAAAAATAAATTTCCTCAGGATTATCCGGTGCTATCACTATTCTGGTGTAATAAGGAGCACGCTCATTCATGGTATGATCTTGATTCATTAGCTGCCAGGTAGCCCCTTTATTATCTGAACGCCACAACTCGGGGCTGTCTATTTCAAAAAGGGCATAAACGATATTTGGATTGCTATGGGACACCGCAATTGCCGTTTTTCCTACTGGGCGATTTTTACCTCCGGGCAATCCCTGAGTGGCCAGGGCTACCCAAGAATCTCCGCCATCAGTACTTTTGTAGATCCCCCCACCTGGACCTCCACTGTTGAGACCCCAAGTATTGATATTCACGGACCACATGGCAGCATATAAGATGTTTGGATCTTCAGGATCAATGGCTAAATCAGCAGCACCCGTACCTTGATCAATGAAGAGAATTTGTTCCCAGTGTTTACCGCCATTTTTGGATCGGTATACCCCGCGTTCTTTTTGCGGGCCATAGGTGTGACCGAGTGCTGCAGCATAAATAATTTCAGGACGGTCGGGATGTACAATAACTCTACCAATTCTTCCTGTTTTTTCAAGGCCCATATGTTGCCAACTTTTACCTGCATTGATCGAATGGTAAATACCATCCCCCATGGCATGGGCAGGTCTGATCACAAACGTTTCACCAGTACCTATCCAGACCTGATTTGGGTCAGAAGGGGCAATAGCAATCGATCCAATAGAGGAAACGTTGAGTGAATCAGTCATGGGAGCCCACTTGACTCCACCATCCTGCGTTTTCCATAAGCCACCAGAGGCAGCGCCAATGTAGGAAACCATAGGATTACCGGATTCTCCGGCGATGGCAATGGCTCTATTTCCTTCTGGTCCGATGAATCGGAATTGAGCGGATTCAAATACTTTAGGATCTAGCGCTTGAGAAAATACTTGGAAGGTAATTAAAACTGAAAATGTAACGGAGTTAAAAAATCTCATAATCTTCTCTTTTAAATGGATCAAAGCATGCGGCAATGAGACATAGTACTTGCCTAATTAAGCAAGAGCAATCCCAATCAATGTTCAACAAGTAGAAAATGTCTAATTTAATTTAATTTGAGCAAATTATAAGTTACTTTATCTCAAGAGATGTTAAATAAGAAAATAAAATGGGGGATTGTAGGTCCTGGAATCATAGCACATCAGTTTGCGAGCGATTTTCGCTGGGTCGATAACGGAGAATTGATCGCCGTAGCTTCACGGGACAAAGGACGCGCTCAGGCTTTTGCAGATACACACAGTATAGCCAAAGCCTATGAAGGCTATCAGAGTCTGTATGATGATAATGATGTAGATGCTGTTTATATAGCAACGCCTCATAATTTTCATTTTGAAAATGCAAAAGCCGCATTACAAGCAGGTAAAGCAGTGATGTGTGAAAAGCCAATAGCCATCAAACCTAGCGAGCTGGTTGAACTCATTCAAATAGCAAAGGTGAATTCGGGCTATTTAATGGAAGCCATGTGGACTTATTTTCTTCCGGCAATCATAAAAAGTCAAGAATGGGTGAAATCTGGGAGAATAGGGAAGATTTTACAAGTAAAAGCTGATTTTGGTTACTCGACTCAATATGACCCCACGAACCGCCTGTACGATCCCCATTTAGCAGGAGGCGTATTGCTAGATATGGGAATTTATCCCATCGCAGTACCGGCATTGATGATCGATACCCTACCAGAGCAGGTCAAGGTTGTCGTGCAAAAAGCCAAAACAGGAGTTGATTCGGAAGTAACAATGCTCTTTGAGTATGGCGACGGCTCCCTCGCGAATTTGTGTGCTTCATTTAGAGCTAAGTTGAATAATTGGGCTTATATCATTGGTGAAAAGGGCTATATTGCCCTACCAGATTTTTGGAGGGCAGCCGAATGCTTTTTATATGAAGGGGACCATATTATTGATCATTATGAGGGGGTCAGAGATTCTTTTGGCTACCATTATGAGATGCAAAGTATGAACGAAGATTTGCTTTTGGGGAGAAAACAATCGGTCATTATGTCCCATGAAATGAGCATGAAACTTCAGAAAATGATGGCAAGTGTTAAGGCCTATTTTGACTATAAAATTTAAATATTCTTACATTGGTATGGTATTAATGATGTGTTTTATCATTTTTCTGTTTTAAATAACGAGTTTTATCATTTTGCTTTACCATAAAATTATGTTTAAGAAACTTAAATAATAATAGAGATGAGATTTATTCTAGTTTTGATAGGTTCAATGTTTGTTCAATGTTCCTTTGGGCAATTAAATAGGGCTTTGGATTATGAAAATGAAGGAAATTGGGCAGTATTGCCCAGCGATACGCTAAAGCCTTGGGCGCCCTTTATTAAAGTAGCACCCTTCAAAAATGTAGATATTTTTTATGTCTATCCAACGTTATTGACCGATCCTAATGATTTTCGATGGAATTATGATATTGAAGATCCACGTCATACAGAAGGCGTGATTAATTATGTGGTTAAATATCAAACCTCGGCATGGGCCGAGTTAGGAAAAGTATATGTGCCATTTTATCGACAGGCTCATTTGAGATCCTTCAATAATTTGGAAGTCGGTGGGGAACTAGCCTTGAGAATGGCATATGAAGATGTTAAGGCATCTTTTCAGTTTTATTTGAAACACTACAATAAAGGTAATGCCATTATATTGGCAGGACATAGTCAAGGATCTTTTCATTTGAAAATGCTACTGAAAGATTTTTTTGATGAGCAACCCTTACAAGAAAAACTGATCGCTGCATACCTGCCGGGTATAGGTATTGATAAAGATTCATTTAAAAGTATTTCTTTGATGATCGAGCCCCATCAGACAGGGGGCTTTTTAACCTGGAATACCCTTACAAAAGAATATCAAACTGAGAGATATCAAAAGTGGTATCAGGGCAGGGCAGTCATTAATCCAATTACTTGGGATTTATCAGCCTTTGCGCCAAAATCAGCACATAAAGGCTTTTTATTTACAAACAACAAAGTATACGTAAAGGTTTTTGAAACGCATTTGATAGATGGTGCGATTTATATAGATAGGATTAAATTTCCGTTGGGTTTTTTAGGTAGAAAATCAACAAATTTCCACAGGGGTGATGTGAATCTTTTTTGGGAAGACATCAGAGATAATGCAAGGTTACGAACATCACATTATTTTGGAAAAAGTAATTAAAAAGGATAGAAATTTTCGAATAGATTAAGGGATATTAATCAAATATCGATAGATGGCTATATTTTTTACAAATCAGACTCTTGACATGGTTAAGTCTATTAATCAGATTTTTCATAAAATTAAATGTACGCGCTACATTTTATCACGTATTAATCTAATTCGTATTGAGAAAATTTATAATTTTTTTATTTAATAATTCACAGCCTTGGCAAGGCTTAAGTAATTGAAGGTTCATTAAAAGCAACTAAAAACTTTGGAAAAGATCACCCAAAAAGTCAATTTCCACCCTAAAATAGTTTGACGAGCGCAGAACTTTTTTTGATAAATGAACTGTTGTACATTCTCAGAGTAAATAAAATCTTACAATATAAGTGTTTATTTTAGCGATATAATGGCAAACATGAAATCATATTTAGATCATATTTACTTGATAATTATTTTTCTTTTGGTATCGTCATGCTACTATGAGAACGAAGAAGGTTTATATGCAAAGCTAGAGGAACAAGTATGGAGTGGTGGGTTAATAACCTTTACTAAACTAGACAATGTAGATGAGTCACTAGCAGAGAATCAAGATAGAATTACCGATAATGTATGGATTACGCGTGGAGTATCGGGAGGTCAAATTTATAATGCTATTGTGGAGAATGCTCCAAATAAAGATGGCAGTCCACTCGGAACCGAGTGGGCAGAAGGAGTTATTAATGATTATGCTTTGTTAAAGTATACAACGTTTCGTGCAGCAACGGTGAAACCTAAAGATGCCGTAGGGAAAACTTATGTTGTCCATCTGGTTGCTGATAATATTTATTTATCAATTAAGATAATATCGTGGTCTAGTAATCAATCGGGTGGGTTTAGTTATCAAAGAACTTCAACATCATAGTATAAACATATAGATGATGATAGATATATGATACGGCAACCAGTAAAATGTGGATAGAGAATGATGTATAGAACAACAACTAGAATTTTTATTTTTTTTCTTGGAAGTATATCATTTAACCTCGGTTGGTCTCAGGAAGATTTGGATGCATTATTAAATGAACTCGATCCCCTTCCGCCGCAGGAAGTTATCGCAACATTTAAGTCTGGAAAAATCATTAATTTACATACGGTTGAACGTGTGGCGGCAGGAAACCTTGAAATGCGAATATCACACAGATTTGGACGTATTGATGGTGGTGCTTACACATTATGGGGTATAGATCAAGCGACCATAAGAATCGGTTTAGATTATGGCGTGAGTGACAAACTGGCGGTAGGGTTTGGTAGAAATTCATACAAAAAAATATATGATGGGTTCTTCAAGTATTCTGTTGCTAAACAAAAGAAAAATGGTTTTCCAATCAGTGTCGTAGCTATTAGTTCCATTGCAATAAAATCTCTCCGCTTCTCGGATCCAGGTAGAGATAATTACTTCCGATCAAGGCTTTCTTATGTTCATCAACTCGTCTTGGCGAGAAAATTTACTAGTCGCTTATCTCTAGAGGTGGTTCCGAGTTGGGTTCACTTCAATTTAGTAAGTTCAGCATCAGATCAATCAGATATTCCAGTTTTAGCAGCAGGAGGAAGGATGAAAGTTTCGAAAAGGGTATCAATTAATGCCGAATATGGTTACAGAATTCAGTTGAATGATGATGCGGCCAATATCAATGACTTCTATGATAGCTTTTCAGTAGGTGTTGATATTGAGACAGGTGGGCATGTTTTTCAGCTGCAATTTACCAATTCGTTACCGATGTTCGAAATGGGATTCTTAGCACAAACCAATGATCGGTGGTCAGAAGGAGGCATTCATTTTGGATTTAATATTACTCGGGAATTTGTACTTAAACACTAGATTTAATATGAAAATAACAGGTTGCCTTTATCTGCTCATTATATTATTCACTTTTGCTAGTTACAGTCTTGAAGCCCAAAAAATGCGCATTAAGAGTTCTAGCGTTAGTTTTTTTTCTGACGGATTGTTAGAAGATATTGCGGCGGTGAATACGGCGAGTCAGGCTATTTTAAATTTGGTAGATGGAGCTTTTGTTTTAAGAATACCCATCACCTCTTTTGAATTCCCAAATCAACTGATGCAAGAGCATTTCAATGAAAATTATTTAGAGTCGGAGAAATTTCCTGTGGCAACATTTAAGGGCAAATTAGATCGTACATTCGAAATGGGAAAGATAGCAAATACGACTTTTGAGGCACAGGGAGAACTAATGATTCATGGCATTGCACAGGAGCGAACGATAGTGATTGATATATCAGATGAGAAAAAAGGGATTAAGGTGCAAGGAAAATTTGATGTGGCCTTGGAAGATCATGATATTGAAATACCTTCTTTATTATTTCAAAAAATCGCAGAAATAATAGCGGTCAATATTGAAATTCATTTAACTGAACCTAAGCCGTAATTATTCTTTATTAAAGCCATTTCATGAAGACACAAGAAGGGATCAATCGGAAGCAGTTTTTATCAAAATTAGGTTTAGGTACCGGAGCGATTATGGCTACCTATTGCTTAGGAGGCTTAACAAGTTGCAACGATGACGATGATTATATAAGTGGGGAAGTAGATTTTACTTTGGATTTAGAGGAATCGGCTTATGATGCTTTGAATACTGTAGGGGGGTATGTGCGTATAAATAAGGTAGTTATTGCTGCTGTTTCCGAAGGGACTTTTGTAGCGGTCACTCAAATTTGTAGTCATCAAGGAGCAGAAAATGTCACCTTCAGATCGTTAAATAATGATTTTTATTGTACCCAGCATGGGGCTATTTTTGATCTAGAGGGAAAAGGATTGAACGGCAACGGATCCAAAGGAATTTTGGTTTATAAAACTTCTTTATCAGGAACCCTTCTTCGCATTTATTCTTAGCATCTGGGCAGTTAGAAGAATTATTTGGGGCTTGGCATGAGCATATTCGTGTGAACGGTTACCGCTTCTATTTTGGACCGGTCAAAATAGACAGGGAAGTACTGGTCTTGGGACCAAGACTCAAACAAATTGTTATAAAAGGGACTCGCTGGATTTCCTGACTGACCGGGACCATTTGTGGCAATGGCGGCATCCCAATCTCCTGTATTGATGATCATCCTAAATGAGGCGCCACTTCTCTGTTGGTAATCAGTGCCTGTGGAACCGACAGTATAGGCATTTCCACCCCTTGAGAGCGGACCTAAATTAAGTAGTTTTTGAGTTTTCTCATCTACCCATTTACCCAATGCATGCTGAAGATAGGTATGCTTTAATTTTGCTTGCCCATATTGCCACTGGTTCATGTCTGGACCTAATTTTTGAGTAAGGCTTTCAACACCTCGTTGGAATGCCTGGGTAAGCAATGCTGTCCGGGTTTTCTCTGGAGTTGAACCAAAGATCTCTGAGGTCGGTTTGCTGAGCCAACCAATAAGTTTGGTTAGATTAATTCTTGTGATGAAGGACTGTACTTCTGTAGGAACCAAAAGTTCATGTGCGAGTTGTTCAAGCATCCTTTCAAATGCTACATATATGGCTGCTTCTATTGAATGGACATCCAGTCGGTAATCCCAATCCGTTAGCCTAGATTTTGCCTTTTTATTAAGTCCCTTGAAAGGTATTTTTAATAGCATGGGAGTGAGGGCTCTGGCAGGAAGCGAGAGGTAATCAACTTGAAGAGATGTCAGATCTTCTAGAGTCAATGAATCATGGGGGGAAAGAACTTCATCAATGCGATTGCCACGAAAGGGGTCTGACCAGGTATAACCAACAGTATTCCAGTGAGTATAACTTTCTGGGGTCACATTTTGATTGGCGGTAGCGATAAATCCTTTTGCAGGATTGAAGGTATTGGGCTTTTCGATGATGGGCAGATAACCACCCCATTCATACGCCCCATCCCCAGGTACAGGCACTAAACCACTGAAGTTATTTCTGACGGGGGCAATGCCTACTGCTTGCCATCCAATATTACCTTCTTTATCTGCCCAAATCATATTTTCACCGGGAATATGACTGTAATTGCATGCTGCTCTAAATTCTTCCCAACTTTTGGCTTGATCCATTCTTAAACTGGCTAAATAAGGAGATCCTCCCGGTTCTAGCCAGGCACACTTAACAGCATAAGCTTTCAAACCTATGGTATCGATTAAGGTTATCGGCCCATGAAGGCTATAATTAAGCTGAACCTCAACATCGGCTTGATCCCTTACCTGGATGAGTTCAGTAATTGAGTATATATCGACCCATTTATTATTATGACGGTATTGCCGATGATTATCTGGATTGAGGTCATAGATATATAAATCTTCCCCATCGGTGCGGTAAACCGTCAACCCCCAAGTTCCAAAGGAATTGTGACCTATGGATATACCAGGTATTTCAGGCTCGCCACCTCCTATTACATCCCAACCAGGTGCGTTTAAATGAACCAGATAACGAAGTGAGGGTACCGCGACTTTACGATGTGGATCGTTGGCCATATAGGTATTTCCATCTTTCATTTTACTGCCACTGATGACCCAATTATTACTACCTATGCTGTGTGAATCATCTGGAATAGTTTTGAGTTTTGATTCTTCTAATAAACTTATGCTATTCGTGTATTTAGGGAGTAAATCTGCTGACTCAAATTCAATTTCCTTTCGATAAGCTTGGTAGAGTTCCAAAATATCTAGGGCAAGCACTTCCTCCGTAATACTTGAATCAAGGGTGATATTGGGGTCTCTTGGATGGAACCAGATGAGGTTTTTAACAGCGTCAGGTCCTATGGTAGCCACCGCCCGACCAATATTTAGTTCTTGAGTTATATTACCTAGTAAACCTTGATGACGAGAGATAACCACCTCGGGAGTCCATTTTTTTGGGACTAGGCCCAGTAATTTAAATTCTATAGGTAGTTCTTCAGGCTGTTTTAAAACCTCTTCTATATAAGCATTTACGCCATGGGTATAAGCTTCGATGATCGCCACACCATCCTCATGATAATGATTCATTTCGGCTTGCATATCACCTCTGTATTTGAACAAGCGCATACCAATGTCTCTTTTTAATGCTCTTGGCCCTAACATTTCAGCAGTAGTACCGGTAGCTTGCCTTCTCCAAATTTCAAATTGAAAGAGTCGGTCTTTAGCTGCAGCATAGCCTTGGGCAAAAAATAAGTCTTCTTGATTTTCGGCATAGATATGATTGATGCCCCATTGATCCCTGAGAATCTCAACGGGGGCGTTCAGTCCAGGGATATTTATATTTTCTGTATTTTCTGTTGAGGATTTACATGACCATAATAAGCAGCCAAAGAGGAGTAAAGAATAGGGATATAATGTTTTCATAGCGTTTCATGATAAGCTGATCCAGGAATAATTTACTTGAACTGGGTTACTTAAACAGTGTAGCATGAGATGAACGGATGCTAATGAGGATGTTCGGTGAAATGAGGCCTCATTTACTCAACAATGACCGGGATTTTATCTTGTACTAAGATTTCAGTTATGAGCAGCTTTTCAAAAGCGATTTCATTTTCCATTTGCGGTAAATGCGCCGATTGCTCAATGAAAAATTCTTGTCTATTGGGGAGTAATTTTTGAAGTTTGTCTTTAAACTCATCATATACGACTACCTGATCGGCAACGCCCCAAATGGTATAGACTGGAAGATTAAGATCATTGATTTTTTGATGAATGGCGTCCATTGTGGTATGATTTTTTCGAGTAGAAATCAATGCTTGAGCAAACCCTTTATATTGTTGTAAAGCAGTATATTTATCTGGCCAATTTGGGAATTGGGTAGGATCAAAGAAATCATCTAATTGTCCCAAGGCAATGGCTGGATAGCGCGAAATGAATTCAACAATTTCATCAGTTGAAACCGAAACATCTTTTGTTGCTTCAATATCTTCAAAGCTATTGGAAGAAACATAGATCAGTGACTGAATAAGCTGAGGTTGTAGAACCGCAGCTTGGGAGATGATCCGTCCACCATTCGATAAGCCCACCAAATGGGCTTGGGTGATGTTGAGGTGATTGATGAGTTCCAATACTTGATTGGCCATTAAGCTATCTGTATAATCGGTATCTGGATTGTCTGAAAACCCTCTTCCGTAAAGATCGAGGACCACCACGTGAAATCCCTTTTCCATCAAAGCCTCATATGTGTTCTCCCAGATATAGGAGGGGATAGAAAAACCGTGGACGAGTATTATTACACCTTTTTCAGAATTCATATTTTCCTGTTTATAATAGGTAAATCCATCGCTCAGTTCAACAAAATGGCCCCCTTCTCTTTTTAATATCTCAGATCTAAAAGGGGCATTTTTTTTAAGATATTCGTATTGATTACTAGCAGGAGTAGCACAGGCGATCAAGAGTGCAATCAATACGATGATCGGGTTATGTTTTTTATTAATTTTAGAGATGATTAAATTCATAAAGTAAATGTAAAATAACTTTTATTAAAAAGAGGGAATCAACTATTTTACTCTCCAAAAGGAGATAGGGTAAATTTAGAAAGGGCTATTTTTCAGTTAACTATCTAATCTTTTCAGTTCTTCTTCTGAGCTATTTTTTCTTGTTTTTCTCTTTTGAATTTTTTGATTACCAAAGTTGATGCGATAATTGATACTCAAAACAGTCGTTTCCCATTTACCTCGAAATGAGGTATTAATTTCTTCGTTTGGTATCTCGACACCAAATCTGAAAATATTGGTTTTTAAAATATCATTTAGGGAAATTCGAAGGCTCGATTGTTCGAATTTTTTTTCGAAACCAACATTAACAGCCCCATTTGGTTTAATTTGGCCTGTCCCAAAAGGCTCTCCAGAATTGTACCAGCCGGATAATTGTAGAGTTATTTTATGGGCGAGTTCATAGGTTTGAAATAAACTTAAATTTAAACTTTTGGATTTTACTGAAAAAGCATTTTCAGTAAATCCTGCTTTAATATAAAATAAATTAGCTGCAGCATTTAACTGTATGTTCCACCAGTCAGTTATCGTGAAGGGTGTAGAAAAAGACAAATTAAAATTATTTCTAAAATCAAGATTTTCCGAGGCGCTTACCTGTTTGTCACCGATAATCCTAGGCTGAAAAAGGCCAATTGAATTTTCGTCATGGCTGTATTGAAATGACCATATGAAGGAATTAAGCATATATTCAAGCCTAAATGCGTTTGTAAAGGCTGGTAATAATGTAATATTCCCTGTAGCCAAATTATTAGGGTCAAGGAAAAGTACTAAAGGGGCTAATTGGAAAAAAGTGGGCCTAGTTATTCTCCTACTGTACGAGGCTACCCAACTATTTTTATTGTTGATTCTATGATTAAAAAAGATACTAGGGAACCATTTATTAAAATTACGATTCACTATATTTTTTTCTGTTCGCGTATCAATTTTTGTAATTGTTTGTTCCTGCCTTATACCTAATTGGATATCAATTTTTTCAGAAGCCTTGATTTGGAACGAGGCATAACTAGCATATATATCTTCTTTCATTTTGGCATAGTTTGTCAAATCAAGATCTTGAATCCAAACTCCATTAAGGGTGGTATCAACACTTGCATCATTTTCCAAATCTGAAAAAGTTCTTTTTATACCCACTTCAAAAGAAAAAGATTCATTTATCATACCTTGATAATCCAAAGCGAATGTTGAAATTTGAATTTCAGTGTCTTTTCCAGTACGTATTTGTCTTATATTATCTGTATTTCCAATTTCATCATAATGGGTTATTTTATAATTAAGGGGATTTCTCGCATTATAAATAATTTTATCAAAATTAACTGTGAGACTATTGCCACTATTGAAATTATGTTCAAAATTTAAATTTCCTAATAAATTTCTCCAATTATTTTCTCCAATTACATTTTGCGTCATTTCATCATACGGATTTGCTTCAAGGATTCTGGTGATATGACCAGTTGACTCCAAATTTTCCTTGTGATCAAAAAGGTTGATTTTGAAACCGACAATTGTTTTATCATTCATGTTAAAATCAAGCCCAAAAGTACCATTTTTATCGGAACTGAAAGGGAGTCTTTCATTTATTGAATTAGTTAGAAGAATATCATTACCAAATGGAAGTTGCCAGGTACTTTCAAAGTCTTGTGTCGAATAATTATTTCGAATAGACAAATCTCCAAATACATTGATACGGTCATATTTTGAGTTTAAATTTAAAGTACCTCCATACTTTCCACGATTACCATATCCTGAGAAGGTTGAGATACTTCCATTTGTACCCATATTTTCATTTTTTTTCAAAACAATATTGATCATACCTGCATCTCCTTCGGCTTCATATTTGGATGAAGGAGTAGTTATCAGTTCAATCTGCTTCACGTTTTCGGCATTAATCCCATTCATCATTTCTACCAAGGCCTCCATTGGAAGACGCGTTATTTTTCCATTGATCATGATTTTTACGCCCTGCTTACCGACCAATGAAATTGCATTATTCATTTTATCAACTGTGACACCGGGTGATCGCTGAAGGACATCAAGTAATGAACCTCCCGAGCTACTAATATTATTTTCTACATTGATGACTGTTCGATCAATTTTTTGCTCATACAGTGGTTTTCTTGCTTTCACAATAACATCATTGAGAAGTGCAACA
>MDTB01047602.1_pt1 | contig 14415 bp, 5 predicted proteins | sample 811161 | NCBI WGS metagenome assembly MDTB01 (sample SAMN05326650, study PRJNA326480) | marine metagenome | isolation source: seawater | place: Mediterranean Sea | collected 2009
AGCCCGTGAAGATATGCGAAGATGGTGGGATGAAGTGGCTGAAACTCGGCTCGAACCCGGTGGATTACTCGTATTACAAGGACAGCGAATGTCCGCTGACGATATTTACCGATACGCACTTGATAAAGTTGCGCCCCCAGACGACTACGAACTTGACGAATTCGACCCAGAAGATGCCCCCGAAGAATGGCGCAAATACAATCACCTCAAATATCAAGCGCATTATGAAGAACTTTGTTCAGGCGATCCAGAAACACATAAACCCCACGCACAACCGTGGCCTGAAGGCTGTCTTCTATATCCCAGACGGTTACCGTGGCGACGACTCCGGCATATCAAAGCACAAACGCCAGATAGATTCGAAGTTCTTTATCAGCAATCGGATGTAAACCCGTCCAATGTTCTTGTAGATCCTCTTTGGGTTACAGGCGGCAAAGGAGCCGACGGCGTAGAACATCCGGGGTGTTGGGATAACGACAGAGATATATGGGAATTGCCTACTGGCATATCAGATGAAATGTTTGTAGTAGCTACAGCAGACCCATCACCTGCAAATTTTTGGGCTTTGCAATGTTGGGCTTATAATCCTGAAACAGAGTTTCGATATTTGTTAGAATCATATCGTCGAAAAATGGATGCTCCTTCGTTTCTTGATTGGAGCCACGAGACTCAACAATTCACAGGTATTGCTGAAGAATGGTGGCAAATTAGTAACGATATAGGGCGTCCAATCACACACTGGATTATCGAAGCTAATGCGGCACAAAAATTTATTCTTCAATACGACCATTTCAGACGCTGGGCTGCGCTCCGCAACGTCCAATTGGTCCCGCATTACACGCATTCTAAAAATAAAGGCGACCCCAAATACGGAGTGCAAATGCTCGCTCCACTATGGCGTGTTGGCCGAGTGCGTTTGCCAGGTAAGCAGAACACAGAAGCACGACCGCATTCGCTTCTTTTAGTTAACGAAGTAACTCGTTGGAACCCTGAAGGCACTGGTTCACGCACCGACGATTGCGTTATGGCAGAATGGTTTCTAGAACATAATTTAGAAAAGATCTATGTTCCGACTATAGTTAATAACCAACAGTGGCGTCCATCTTGGGTCACTAGTGCATAATTAGTTCGCCGTGAGGTACCCGTGAAATCCACTGATGAAATTATTGGTCTTTACACTACAAGATCTAGAACTAATGGAAACGCTAAATCTAAAATGCGTAACCTTAGAGATTATTATAACGGTGATGTTGTAGTCCCGCTACCAGAATTAGATTCAGACGAAACTTCAGCAGTAGCTAACTTGTTAGCACAAGGTTTAGACCAAACTGCAATGCGGATTGCGTCAACATCGCCAGATGTTTACTGTCCACCTACAGACACAAACACAAAACGAGCTAGAGATAACGCTGCTATCCGACGTAAAGCTATTTTTGGTTGGTGGGAACATTCACGAATGGATTTGCAATTAGCGAAACGTGCCCGCCAATTAGTCGGGTACGCCACTACTTGCACACAACTGCGGTTTAACTATAAAACAGGTTGCCCTGAATGGCATGTGCGAGATCCTTTGACTGCTTACCCGTCGAAGCTTTTGGGCGTAGAAGATATGCGTCCACGAGATGTAATCTTTGGATACGAACGTTCGTTAGGTTGGCTTCGAACAAATTACCCTGAAGCTGGAATTAAATTTTCAAACGACGGAAAAATTGCTGAAGACCACCCAATCGAAATGATTGAATATATAGACGGCGAAGAACAAGTTCTTATAGCTACACGGTCTGCAATTACAACAGTGTCATTTGGTATCACAACAAACGCCAGCCCATTTTTAGCTCAGGAGCTTGAACGAGTACCTAACCCTTTAGGCGAAACACCTGTAGTTTTTGCAGAACGCATAAGTTTAGACGGAGCCCAAGGCCAATTCGATGGCATTCTTGGCATGTATCAAATGCAAGCAAGATTAATGGCTTTAGAAGTAATCGCTGTGCAAAAAGGCGTGTTCCCTGACACATGGCTTGTAGGACGCCAAGGCGAAACACCTCAAATTGTGAACCCTGCCGATGGGTTAACTGGCGAAGTTGGCGTTATCCGTGGCGGTGAATTACGAGATATGCAGACATCTCCCGGCTACATGACTAACCCTGCTATTGACAGATTAGAACGAGCGCAACGTCTTACTGCGGGTATACCCCAAGAATTTGGTGGCGAGTCTACTTCTAATATTCGAACTGGCAGACGAGGAGACGCAGTTCTTTCAGCAACAGTTGATTTTACAATACAAGAAGCTCAAAGAATTATGTCTCGTTCGCTGCAAGAAGAAAATCGTATTGCAGTTGCGATGTCTAAAAAATATGCAGGCGGCAAATCACATTCTTTTTATGTAACAACTAAAGGCGCATCAGGACAAGTTGATTACCGACCTAACACAAACTTTGATTCAACACAAAATGTTGTTTCGTATTCTCACCCCGGTGCAGATTTAAACAATCTTGTTATTGGTGGCGGTCAACGTGTAGGCATGGGCACAATGTCTAAACAATCGTTTATGTCTTTAGACCCTCTAGTAGATGACCCAGAATTTGAACATGACACAGTAATAGCTGAACAACTTGAACAAGCTTTGTTGTCTTCTGTGCAACAACAAGCTTCGGAAGGTGTTATACCTCCAGCGGATCTTGCTCGCATTATGGATCTTGTTCGCAGCAACAAACTTGATTTAGCTGACGCTGTATCTAAAGTGCAAAAAGAAGCACAAGAACGACAAGCAGATCAAGTTGAACCTACTGCTCCTGAAGCTCAACCCGGTTTAGCTTTACCGGGGATGGGGGCTGAAGCAGGGGTAGCTCCACCTTCTGAAGCAGCGCAAGAACCTTCTTTGCAAGATCTTATTGGAGCACTTTAATGCCACGAAAAGGTAAGGGATCAAAAACCCAATCCGTTCAAACAGCAAAAAATCAGTCGTATGGTTCAGCGCAAGAACAGGAAATGGCGCAAGAAATTGCTCCGTTGCCTGAAACTGTTAAACCTATAAACGAACCAGTTGCGATGCAACCCCGACAAATATCGCCGGGGTCTAAAGGAAGTTTGTTTAGAGGAACTGAACGTCCTTTAGAATCGCCTGACACGTTGCCATTTATAAACAACGAACCAAAACTTACGCCAGAACGCAGCCAGTTGATGTGGCAAACAATGCCTTTGTTGCAAGCAGCAGCAAACAATCCTTATGCAGACCCAGATATACAAGAAGTTGTTTTGCGAATGGAAACATTTCTCCCGTCACGGTTTGATGCGTCGTGAGTTTTGGAAGTCGTCTTTACCAAATTTTTAGAGCCCCTGTAGATTTTGGTGTTCAAGCTACTGATCTTTTTGTTGACACAATTCGATTAGCTAGCGACGAAGAATACAGCACTTTCGAAGCATTCAACGAATCTTGGAAAGATAACGTAATGGGGAGAATAAGTGCGTCTAATGAGGGTGTTGTTGGGCGTTCTGTACTCGGTTCTTTTTTTGGTCCTGATAGTGGGCTTGGCGCAATAGCAGGTGCGATTCCTGAAGATGTGCGAGAACGTCCTGCGTCAGTGTGGAACCTCACAATGGATGGCTACACCTATGCGTACAAAAATTTTGTGGATCGTCCTATAGGTTTCATGGTGTCAATGGGATCTTTGAGTCCTTTGCAATCGAGAGATCCAAATACGGGCATGGTTGATGGACGTGGGTTTAACACAAAAATATTTGAATATGACACATACAAAAACGTTTGGGATTTAACAGAAGACAGAAGCGGTGGCCAAGCGATGCTGATGTTTAGCGGCAACGTAGATATTTTAAATAAACAATCCGTATTAGAGTTTAAACAAACTCCCAAGTACCAACTTGTGTCTGGAATATTTGATGCAGGTCTTAACGTTGTTGGAGACCCCGGATGGGTAACTGCTAAAAGTTTTAGAACAATCCGTAATATTCGAAATGCACAAACTAACCGTCTTCGAAGTGGAAGCGACCAGTTATTCCCTGAAGAAGTTGTCGAATACATAGATATAGATGGTTCAGGTAACGCTATACCAGTTACACGAATTGAAGACGGCGTAATGCCTAACGAATCAATGGGGCCGTTTTACCAGCCAGTAAGACAACCAGTAAGAAATCAACCAATCATTGTTCGTACCCCAAATAAACGACCAATACGTATTGGCGGCCAAAAACTCCACGAAAAAATTCAACAGTTTGAGGGACAATATCCGCTGCTTGAACGTTTGTTAGGCGGCAGCGTTTTAGACATGCTTACTGTTGGCGGGGGCAAAATTATTGGCAGCAGACGAACTGTCGACGATCTTCTGTTTGAAAAATGGCAATACCAACCTAAATGGATGGACGACGTTCCGCATACTCCTGATGTTATTGATGCAACACTTACGCCTGTAAAAAAAGAGTTGCAACAATTAGTTGTTGACACAACAACTGAGTTAGCTGTTTTTGGTGTTCGGCCTTCTGTTACTTATTTACAAACAGGAGACCTTGGAGCTAATTCTAGGTTTGGTCAAAATTTAAATGAAGACGGGATTGTGCCTGCAATAGAAATTGCTAGCCGACAAAACGTATTAGGTGATACTAATTTTTCTCTTTTAAGTGGAATAGACGAATTAGCAGAAAATTATTTGCAACAAGAATTAGGTCCAAATACAAATGACCCATTCCCAATTTCTTTAGCTGAAGGCGAAGTAACTCCTATTACTGATGAGCTTCGCGCAAATCTTGTTGATTATAAAAACGCTAAAGATACTTATGCCAACAATATTCTTGACGCTTTAAACGCAGACGAAACACTTGTAAATATTGTTCGACGGTTACAAACCGAAGAAGGTGTACGTGCCGGGATTCTTGCGTTTAGAGAAGGGGCTGAAACGCCACTTGACCTTAATGATGCGTATGGTGAAGTTACTTACACTAATTTAAAAGATGACTTTGAACTTTCTTTATCTCAAAGTGTTCTTCCGCTAGACGAAGTTGATGCAGACCTTGCAAGTGGAATAGCACGTATCAATAACGAACTCGAAGAAGCAGCAACAACTTATATAAATTCAATTCGATTAGATCTTTCTACACCTGACAACAGAGATTACGTTAGCGAAGGACCTTCAGGCGATCCTTTAGATGGTGTTCTTGAAGCAGAACTTAAAGTAGCAGCGCTAATAGCAAAACGTATAGAGCTAGAACTTTACGGGGCATACATAGACAATCTTTTTATGCCAGCAGAAAAAGTAAAAAACTCTCTTTTTGTTTTAGAAACAAAAGTTCCCAAATCAGGTGATTACGATTTAGACAAATTTTATGGGACAGGCTTGTGGCACGTAAATAAAAACACACAATTCCAAGAGATCATGGCGTTAAGAATCTTTAACAAAATGGAGACTGGGACTTGGGGTGCTGCTTTTAAAAAAATGACGCCAGAAGACCGGTGGCAATTGTCAAAAGTTTATTCGGTTCTTGCTAACGCTGCTCCCGTAGATAGCAGTGCGTGGCTACCGTTTGACAATTTCATTCGTTACGTTCAAGGCAACCCCGCAGTTAAAGAAGCTATGCACACACAAATACGAGAAATGGCGCATTTGTGGCATTTGTTACGTCGTATACCGGGACCAATGAAAGATCAATTTAATCGATTCCCAGATGAATTCGATTACGATTGGCGAACCACTCTTGGGGAAATGGATGAAGTTCCGGGCCCAATGGCTGAGTTCCCTGCACTATTTGAACGCCCAACGTCGTTGCATTGGCATTTCGAAGAACTAGGTCGAATTCGAAACGAAATACAATCGTTCGATGAACATAAAAGAAACATGGATCAAGCGCTTAGTTATTTAACAGATGATCCTTTGTTAAATGTACAGCGTGCTGTTTCGTTCGGTCCTACCGGCACAGCAGCTTCTATGTCTAAATTAGACAAAGTTCACGTTAACCATATTATTGAAGTGCTTAGAAGAAAAGAAAAAGCTCACGCTATTTTTATTCAACATTATTTGTTTAGCCCACAAGCATTAGAAGACATGGCTGTTCAAGCAGCACAACAAGAACTTATAGAAGCTTTAAACGCAACTGGTATTACAGACGAAGCAATGTACGCTCAGGTTTCTCCTGAAGATTTAGCTGGAGCGTCAGAAGCAATAGCAGATTACGAACAACGTCGGCGTCAATGGGATGACCCTACAAAAGAAGGCATTGAAAAATTTAGAACGATGCCTTTAAAGCCTCTGAATTTAGATGCTGGAGATATTATTTTAGGACAGTACGGAGATTCAGAATTTGCTGAATTTGTTGACCGTATGGCCCAATTCAAACAGATGCCATTTCAAGCGTTCTTAGCTACTAACGAAGCTGGTTATAGAAACTTAGTTCAAGATATTTATGCAACAGCACCAGCTAACCACGACATTTACAACCCTGAAAAAATTGTTAGAGGTAGTGAAGATATACCAGCACCCGGAGTTTTAAGTCCTGAACTTTCTACAAAAGAAGGATTAGAACGTTTACGTGGGCATGAAATAATTTCTCCACGAGAAATGCATGAAGCAGCAATAGATAATCTTTTGCAAACTATGAACCTTGAAATGCCTCGAACAATAAAAGGTTTTGATTCAATTCTTCAACCGACAAGCAAAGTAGGGCTTTTTGCTAGAACTATGTTTGAAAAGTCTGGGATACACGCAGGCTTTACTAATTCTCGTGCGTATAAATTTTTTACTGAAAAAGTTTTAGAAGGCATTGTCGATGTTTCTAACAAAAACCAAGTAATTCAAGAACTCCAAAAATTCTTTACTGAGTTAGAACGAATTGATGTGTCAGCAATAATGTTGAAACACCGAGGTTCTTCAACAGTATTAGAAAGCGGAGAATCATTATCAATGTTGGACGTAGCTTTAATGAGCTATCGTTCAAAACTTCCTACATGGGAAGGTATAAGTTTTGATAACCGTCCGCCTGACAAAGCAACAGGTAAATTTTGGGCAGACGAAACGCTTATAGAATTAATAGAAACTCCTCCCGCAGAATTAGGCGCAAAACTAGACGCATTAATTGATGGCGTGTTGACAGGGTTTGTCGAAGCAATAATTCCTGACAGCAAATTTGATGGCATAGATTTTACTGGTCCTGATGTTCGTTCAAATATGACAGCGTTGCTTAGAGGCGAACTTAAAGCTGTTAAACGAATGCTCGATGAAAGTGCTGAAGCTACTGTCAAACGGTTTGGCAACGTTGACTTTACTGACATCGTTGGAACAAACGAATTAGGAGAAACTACTTTTATTCGTAAACCTATTTCTCCGAGGCAAGTTCGACAATCTGTAATTATGCCTCGTGTAGATAGATGGAAAGATCTTGAACGAGCTTTAACTGGTGATTGGAAAACAGTTGAAATTGCTGGGAAAACAATTCAAGTAGGAGTAACACCAGCCCGTGCAGTAATGCGTAACAGCATGATGGAAGTACAAAGTGCGTGGAAAGCAATTAACTTGCTTACACCAAGATGGCAAATGGTTGTCAACATTGATTCACAGTTACGTTTAAACGCTGCACTTCAAACAACTGTTGGTTTAGCAAAACTCGGTCCTGCTTTTGATACTTTGCAAGTTCGTTGGTTACGCAACCAAGGTATAGATGTACACGCCAAAGTTCAAAATGAATTGTTTGAAGCTTTAGGTGGTTTTGATCGTATTGAAGATATCAATACACAATTAGAAAACGTGCGAGCTTCAGCAAGCGTTGTGAATTTTAACGAAAGACGTTACGAAGATTTGTTGCGTGAAAAAGCTGTTCTTGAAAACCGTGAATGGTTGTCAATGGTTGACCTTTATATGGATAAAGGCAACGACATGGTTGAATTTGTTGGTGATGTTATTCAAAACGAATATTCAACTTTGAAAAAAGTTACACGTCTTGGAGCTTCTTCAGCTTTAGGTTTATATTTTGGTGGCCCAGTAGGTGCTGCTACAACAGCAGGAGCTTTTAGCGCCCATTCTAGAGTGAGCATACAAAAAGCTGCTCGTCGTATGGTTGCAGAATCATACGGTATAGCTGCTCGAAATGCTGCGTGGGTGTCGTTACGTGAAGCTGAATCAGCCGATATAGCTCGTTGGCTTATAGAACAGTATCCAGATCGATACGGCACAGAACAAATAGATGCTTCGAGTTATGGTTGGGATGATGAAGCATGGGATTTAACGTCGGATACTAATGAAATTGTTTGGCCAAACGAAGAGTTAGAAAGAACTTTAAATCAACCGGGTACTACCGAAGCTAAAATGTACGCCGAACTTTTGCGTGATAAAAATATGTTTGTCCCAGAAGACGTTGCTTCTTTTATTAATGAACGTATTTACGAAGAAGTTATTAATAGATACTTAAGTACTTATGCGCCTTATATAGATGCTGTCCCTGTAAAACAAATTTTGACTGCACCGTTTTATGTGAATGCGTCAGTAGCTACTCGCAAAGTTATTGATGCTCGTTTGAATGAAATAAAACGTACTTTAAGTTCACGTGAGCAAACTCAAATTGCAGATTTGACAAGAGAAAGCATTCCTGATGCTGCTTTTGACGAAATTTTCAATGTTGATGGGGTAGACCCTTTAATAGACGAATTAAATGCTATAGCGTTTGACCCGGAACGGTTAAACGAATTTGAAGTAGTAAGCATTGAAAATTTTATACCGTATGGTGATTTAGATATTCCGATAGCAGACCAAATTAATTTTCTGTCTGGCGAACAAGCTCAACTTTTGATTAATGAAAACTTGTCATTAGTTGATTTAGCAAAAGAATTTCGGCAGTCGTTAAAAGATCGTAGACATGCAGCAACTATTTTGGCTCATGGAGCAAAAGCTGTAAGCGATTACGACAAAGTTGTTGTTCAAGGATTCCAAACTACAGATAATCAAATTGCAACAAGATTTGAACGAGCCGCACAAATTTTGATTGAAGGCGGATTTAGCACTACACAAGTTGGTTCTACTCGAATAGATAGTGCATTTGGTGACGTACCGCAAATGCAAGAAATTAACCGTCGAAACATTTCAGCTAACCCAACTGCTCGTACTCAATTACAAGCTGGTACACACATTCAACGGAAACGTGAACAATACCAAGCTGCTCATCAATACGATATTACTACTCCTAATGAACAAGAAAACTTTATCAAAGCTTACGATGACACTATTGATCGTTATGTGAGCCCTTGGGGTCCAGAAGGCCAAGTAGCTTCTCGTGATTTTTTACGTCAGTTTATTCGAACGCCAGATATGTTTCGGACTGACGACGAAATATTGCGATGGTTAAATACTGACGGATTTGAAGCTGTACAAGATTTTTTGCCTTCTCATAAAACTTCAGAAAATCTTAGAGAATTAATTTACAAACAACGTTACGAAGCTAATAGCTTAGTGCCAACAATGTTGCCGGGGTTTGAACCTGTTATAAAGAAATTGCAAGCAGGCACCACTATTAAATGGAACTCTGACATATTGCCAGCGTTAGCTACTTTGCAAACATATGTTGATGATTTTTGGAACGCTGTTATACAAGGTTTTAAAGATGATTTAGATTTACGTAACGAACGAGGATTAAACGAAACCGGAAGTCTTCCGGCTACTACTGGTATGGAAATACCAGAATGGGACACAATGGAACTTTTGTTCCGTGCCTTTGAATCTGGTGACGTGATGCAAGGCGTTAGAAGCCCGTTAAGAGATGATTCGGGTTTGCTTTTACTTGGAAGAACTGGTGAAGGTATACAAGTACCCGCTAGTGTTCGTCGGCTAGTTCTTGCTTCTTACAATAAAATTTATAACGAAGCTTCTAGTTTTGATTCAGAGATGTCTTTAACTAACAAATTAAATTTAATGCGTTACGCACAGCGGCGTCCGTTAGTTGAACAAATTCGTTTAATGGGTGAAGCTGGTCCCATTGACCAAAATATTGGAGAACGTTACGACGGTGGTCCGATACAAGGAGAAGCTGGGTTACGTGATTTTGGTAAAACAGTTAATGATTCTCAATATTTAGATAACAAACAAACTGCAACAATTTGGCAACGTCTTAAAGGCAGCATTACTGGGCCTTTAGAAACTCTTGGCGAAGTTGAAAACATTATGTCAAGAGGCGTGATGTTTGATGCGCTTTATTCGTCTGACGTTTTACGTCGTTTAGAACCATTCCGAACACCAGATGGTCCGGGCATTTATCACATTTCACCTAAACATTTAAATCAATTACAAGACAAATCAAGGAAATGGGCACAAGTAGAAACTAAAAACCAACTTTACGATTTGTCTTCCAGAACTAAAATGGAAGAAGCCATGTGGCTTATCTCTCCTTTCTTTGGTGCTTGGCAAGAAGTTATTGGCCGTTGGTTTAGTTTGGCTAGAGAAAACCCTGTGTTCGTAGCTAGAGGACTTAGAGCATTTTCGGTTGTTGCCGCCGAAGATGAAAATGGTCAAACCGTAATGGTTATGCAACTACCAGATATTTTTAAAGATAAAGACACTGATGTTATTCCGTTTATCGAAGATCTTGGTTTGTTCGGAGATTTAAAAGTTTTATCTGAAATGCCGATGGACTGGAAACTAGGGTCAATATCGTTTATTAGCGCAAACCCCGGAACAGGTTTCCAAGTTTCGTTTGTTGTAGGTGAAGCAATTCTTGCTATTCCTTCGTTAGATAAAATACTTGGGTGGCTTATTCCTTACGGGATAGCTGAAGGCGACAATTGGTTGCAACGTCTTGTAGCAAGTGCGTTGCCCGCATGGATAAAAAATATAGCTCGTAAAGGTTTAGGTGATCTTTATTTAGACGATGAGCGTCGAGCAGCTACTGGTGCTCGTGTAATGGTTGATCTTATGACCCAATGGAACGAACGTGGTGACCAGTTACCTACAACTGAACAAGGTAAACAAGATTTTGTAGCAGAAGTAGAACGCATAACTGAAATGATTTACGGCATGAGAGCTTTACGAAATCTTATTGTGCCTACTTCATTGATCCAGCAGTCTCCTTACCACCCAGTTATACAAGAATATTGGCGAGTAATGGAAGAAGACGGTCCTGATCTAGCAGACGAATGGTTGTTGGCAAATAACCAAGATTTGTTTGCTGCTACTGGACGTACGTCTTTAACTAAAGCGGCGATTGCTAGCACACTTGAAGGTCACGAAAACTACGAATTCCATAAAGAAGACGTAACTGAATACCGAGAAATATCTTCGTGGATTATTGGGCAAGATGGGCCAGAAGAAGTTAAATGGGAGTTCAACAGAAACATTAGACGCATTGAACAACTTGAAGGCAGAGTAGAAAGAGTAACTCCGTCTCAACAATTTATGGATGCTACAGCAGCAGAAGGGTGGCGGGAATGGAAAGATTTTCGTACCAAACTTTATGCTGAATTAGCTCAAAGAAAGAAAGCTGGGTTGTCTGGTGCTATTTCTTCACACTACAAATTGATGCAACTTCGGCGTAATTTTATTACAGAAAACGGTCGGAAGTTTCCTGCATGGGCAAATGAATTTAATGACATGGGAAACTCACAAGTACAAGCCAAAATTTTGGCAGGTTTCCGGCATGTTATGAAAGACCCTGCGTATGAAACACGACTTGATGGTGTGTTTATACAACAATATTTAGATTTGCATGATGGTATTGCGGCTGAACTAGAAAGTCGGGCTCGGACATTTAATAGCGCTAGATGGGAACAGTTGTCCTACAAAGAAAACGAAGATTTAAAAATAGTTTGGGAACTTGGTATCGCTAAATTGTTGATGAACCCAGACTTTGGAAATGTGTACGACAGGTTCTTTAGTAATATAGAAACAGTTTCTGTTGCGAATAGCCCGTTGCGTGAACCAGCAACTCTTGGGAGTGCAAGATAATGAGTGCATTAGATATAGTGTGGAGCGCTGTTAAAAAAATACAGCCTGCTAGCGAGGTTGCGTGGCATATTATGTGGCCTCCCGTTTTAGGGGTAATTGAAGACGCTGAAAAACGAGAAGCAGAAGGGGCTTCCGAAGAAGAAGTACTAGCAGAAGCGACTGAAAAACTTAATGAAATAGAAAGTAACCCGTTTAAAGCAGCTAACGCATACGGGTTGACGCCTGAAGAAGTGCCTTTAAGCCCAGAAGAAGTTGCAGAAGGGTTAACACAAGAAGAAAAACTTTCTGAAATGTTGCTTAACGAAGGTTATGAAGCAAGCGGATCAGCAATACCGGGTTTGTATGGTACTGCTCGCCCAGAAACTGACCCCGGTATTCTTTATTCTACTAGTCGTCTTGCTTTAGAAGATCCAAATTTTGATACAGCTAATTGGGCTGCTGTTACTACAGGTAATAAACCAATGATTCGTGGAGCGGCTCCTCCAAGAGACACTCTTGGATTTCAAGATGTTCCTTACATTGATTACATTGAAGGAAATTTGCCTGCTTCAGGCAATGTTGTTGGGCGTGAACTTGGTTGGCAAATTGATGAAGCACGTTTAGAAGATGGGCAAAGTTTTATACGAGGAGTAGAAAGAAACCTTCCGTTTACTGTTAGAGATGCAATGGCTTTGTACGATGCCCAAGATCCTAAAACAAAAAAACTTATAGCCGAATCATTAGCTATCGGCACAGGCGACAAATCGTATATGAAAAATGCTTTAGGGAATGATATGTTTTCTAACCCTAACCGCATTTATGATCGAGAGTCAGTGATGCTCGGGTTAATGGAAATGGGCACAGAAGCTGCGTATCTTGCAGGTTTGTCTGGTGGGGGGATGGACGCATACGACATGATAAATCTAGAAATTCCTAAGTTGCGTAAACAAGATTTTACTACCGCAGATATGGAAGGTTTATCTACAAGCGGGATGATAGAGCAATCTGGTTTAACAATGGACCAATTAACTGATGAGCTTTTTGATTTAGCTTCAAACGTTGGTGTTGTAAAACAAGTTGCTTTAACACATAGCCGTGCGTTAGCTAGCGATATTTATAGACGCATTATCGGACGGCAACCTGATGAGTTAGCTTTAAAATTATTTGATGGATGGGCGTTAGAAGCTCAAAAAAACAATATGGGGATCTCTGCTCAACCAACTGATACTGAATTCAAATCGTATTTTAGTGAACAAATTATGGAAGAAACTAAAGCGGGTGGAGAATTCGAAGAAGAAAAGAAATTGATTACTGCTGAGTCAGCTTTCAATTCTATTTTAAAATCTTTAGGTGGTAGTAGGTAATGGTTGTAGAACCAATTGAATCAGATCAAGCCACAATTGATTATGAAGCGTTGTTGCGTAAATTTAATTGGTTGTTAAGCCGTGATGACATGATGATTGATGGTCGTCATGTGTTCACAATTATTGAGGAAGACGGCGAAGCACAAGGTTTTGTTTCACAAGATCAATACGATAATTGGGTTGATTCTTTAATACAACAAACTGATTATTACAAAAGTGGTAGCAGTGGACGATTTGACAAAGAAGCAGAATGGTATGCAGGTGAAGAAGGGGAAGGCTGGTCTGGTCGAAGGCGTGGCCTTGTAAAAATTCAAGAACAATTGATTCGTGATGAATTACAGAATCTTGGATTGGAATGGTCAGAAGCACAAATTCTTGCAGCAGCAAAAATTGCTTGGGAAGAAAGCATGAACGAAGCAGATATCCGTAGATATCTTGCTACTAGTTCTGACGGTCCTGTTCAGTTTGGAGAAGACGTTGAAGGTGGCACTACCCAAGCCGAACTTCGTACAACAATTCTTGGTATTTACGATAATTATCTTGTTGATCCTGATGACAACGTAATTGATGAGTGGGCTCGTCGTGCGTACATTGGGAACGAACAAGAACAATTAGATTTGTTGCGCAATTTATTAGGCGAACAAGCAGAAGATTTGTACCCGGCTGTAGCAGAACGTATACGTGCAGGGCGCAGTCCTTTAGATATTTTAGGTTCTTATAGCAACATTTTTTCTAGCATTATGGGTTATCGACCTCAATGGAAAACTGAACATCGCAAGTTAGCGCTCAATATTTTAGGTGGCGACCCGCAAGAAGACGGTAGTTACACGCCTTTAGATGCTAATAGTTTTACTTACCGTGTAAGAACATCCGAAGAAGCAGATTACAACCCTAATATTTTTAATGAAACAATGTCTTTTGTAAATCAAATGGGTTCTTTAATGGGTCAAACTACAGGGATTTGAAATGGAAATAGATCTTAATGCGCTTCATGCCCGAGGACAGCAACTACTTGGTGCTTATCAAGCACGACAATTAGATTCGCTTATGTTGACTACTGGCAATCCAGACACAAGAGGTCTTAACAATTTTAATTTAGACGAAGCTATTCGTAAAGCTAGTCAGGCAGCCCAACAAGAATATGGTAT
>MDTB01194019.1_pt1 | contig 14414 bp, 12 predicted proteins | sample 811161 | NCBI WGS metagenome assembly MDTB01 (sample SAMN05326650, study PRJNA326480) | marine metagenome | isolation source: seawater | place: Mediterranean Sea | collected 2009
TCCATGTTTATAAGTTGTCTTATTTTTTTAAGAATAATTGGGTTAAAATTTAAAGGCCAAAATGGTGATATATGTGGTGCAAGTCAACAAATAAATGAAACGGTAGGACTACTTGTTCTCACATTAATATTTTAAAAAATTAAATTATTTTTTTTACTAAGTAAGTATCCATTATCCAACCGTTCATTTGCTTTAATTTTTTTCGCCGAGCACTAATTTCTTTAGAAACATCTTTTATTAGACCTTTAATTAAAACTTGTTTTTTCATTCCTAAGTAAGCCCCCCACCAAATATAATAATTTTCAGGTTTTAAATTTTTAAATGAACAATTTCCGTCTAATAGTACTAAAACTTTTTGATTATCAACAAACATTTTTTTATCAAGTTTTCTTCCGGTTGTAATTAATACAGAGTCTCCAATTTCATTTAAACTTATCAAATGCGCAGATGTTAGAGCTTGAATAGATGAAATTCCAGGTATGATTTTAAGCTTATAATCAATTTTAATTTTTTTTATAATTCGTAATGTACTATCGTACAAACCAGGATCGCCCCAAATTAAAAAAGCTAATTTAAAATTTTTTAATTTAAATTCTTTTATTATCTCTAAAATATTTTTACCAATTTTTTCATGCCAAATATTAACAGATTTTTGATAACTAAAATTATCTAATCTCTTTGGAATTTTATATTCTTTGATTACTATTTTTTTATTCTTAACAATCGATTTAAAAATATATTTTCTTACGTCAAGAAGTTCTTTTTTTTTTTTGTTTTTTCTTGGTAACAAAATTAAATCCACTTCACTTAACATATTAGAACCTTCCACAGTCAAACTTTCTGGATTTCCGACACCCATCCCTATCAAAAAAATTTCAATCATAAATTTTTAATTATGTTTCATCAAATTGGTATTTAGAGGTCCATAAATGATGAGAGTCGGTGATTTTTTTACATTTTCTTTTTCTAAATAACTTGAAGCCTTTTCAATAGTAGTTTTGTAGATTTTTTGATTTTTTTTAGTTACTGAGGTTGCCACAATAGCTGGGGTAGACTTAGATAAGCCCTGTTTTATTAAAAAATTTAATAAGATGGAATAATTTTTTTTTGCCATGAAAATCACGGTTGTCGTGTTTAAGTCAATTAAACTTTTAGTTATTAAATCAGTAGGAAAATTTCCATCAATATCATGTCCAGTTAAAAACTGAACTTTTCTTGACTCCTTCCTTCTAGTTAAGGGTATGCCAGCTTCTGCCATGGCTGCAAAAATTGAAGAAACTCCTGGAATTATTTCATAGTCAATTCCAGCTTTTTTAAGTGCTATAATTTCTTCTTCAAGTCTGCCAAAAATACTGCAGTCACCTGATTTTAACCTAACAACTTTTTTTCCTGTTCTTGCATATTCAACAAGAAGTTTTGAAACGTCATCCTGCTTCGGTGATTGCAATCCTGCCCTTTTGCCCACACTCACAAGATCTATTTTCATTTCTACTAAATCTAAAATTGTGTCTGAAGATAGGTCATCATATAAGATAACATTAGCAGATTTTAATCTTTTGATTGCTTTTAATGTTAGCAGTTCAGGATCTCCCGGCCCAGAACTTACAAAACTAACAAAACCTTTCTTCATTCACACTCACTCAAAAAATGAAAAAACGTTCCACTAACTTTATTCTTATAAGAACCGGTTTCCTCAACTTTATTATTACTAGAATCAAAGACATCATAAAGTTCCTCATCTTTTTGTTCAATTGTAGTTGAATAATGAAATTCGTGACCTCTTAGTATTCTTGAATTATGGATTTTATTATTCATATCTTTTAGTTTTGCTAGTCTATAACCTAAGTGAAGTTGTTTTTTTTCAAAAGATGTTACTAAATTTAATAAATTAAACATTTTATGACCTCTGCCTTTTTGGTCAATTATAGCTTTGCCAAGTACCATGTAGCCACCACATTCACCATGAACTCTTACTTTTTGTGCTAATTTTCTCAAGTTTTTTTTTGTTTTATCGGCATTAGATATTGTTTCTAAATGTAGTTCTGGATAACCACCAGGTAGCCAAATAAAATCAGCATTTTTCTGGGGTACTTCGTTATTAAGTGGCGAAAAAGGAAATATTTCTGAACCTTGGCTTCTCCAGCTTTCAATAATATGAGGGTAAATAAATGAGAATGCTCTGTCCTCCGCAATTGCAATTCTTTGTCCTGGAGGAAGTAATTTAATTTCATCCGTTTTTAGGAAAGTTTTGTTTTTTGCTAAACTATGAATTTTTACTAATTCAGTATTCTTTTCAATCAAATTTGCAAAGCTTTCTATTTTTTCCTCCAAGTTATCTTGCTCTTTAGCTTGTACTAAACCCAGATGTCTTTCCGGCATAGAAAGCTCCTTTTGTCTAGGTATGCTACCTAGAACACTAATTCTATGTTTTTTCATTCCAGATTTTATGAGCCTTTCATGACGTGTACTCGCAACATTATTTAAAATAACTCCGGCAAATGGTATTTTTTTATATTTAATAAACCCAAGAGCAGTAGCAGCTGAAGATTGAGCTTGACCTGAAACATCAATAATTAATATAACGGGCCATCCAAATTTTATTGCAATCTCTGAGGTTGCTCCAAATCCTGCGGCGCCTCTGATCGACACTCCATCATACAAGCCCATAGAACCCTCGTTTATTATTAAATCGGAGTCTGAAGCCATACATATAGTATTTTTAATTTTTTCTTCAGTCATCGACCAAGTGTCAAGATTGAATGACTTTTTACCAGAAGCAATTTTATGAAAGGTCGGATCGATATAATCGGGTCCATTCTTAAAAGATTGTACATTAAAACCTTTATTTTTAAATGCTCTCAATAAGCCCAAAGTAAAAGTTGTTTTTCCCGTACCTGAACTTGGTGCAGAAATAGTGAGTCCAGGAATGTTGATTAATTTCTTATCCATTATTTTTTTTTATATCTTCTTTTATAATGTTTTGAATATAAACTGCTATTAGAAAATTTTTCGGACCCTAATACTTTACCCACTAATATCAATGCAGTTCTTGTAATACTTTTGGGGATCATATTTTCTATATTTTTCAATGTTCCCGTATAAATTTTTTGGTCAGGATGACTTATTTTATAAAGAACACTGATTGGACAATTATTTCCAAAAAAAGGTTTAAGTTTTTTTACTAAAACATTTAAATTTTGAATCGAGAGGTGTATGGCCATTGTAGCTCCAATTCTGGCTGTTTCTTCAATTTCTTCTGTTTTTGGCAATGGTGTAGCTCTTCCACTGGTTCTAGTTAAAATTAAGGTTTGACTTATACCTGGTAAAGTCAATTCTTTTTCAATAAGAGCAGAGGCTGCAGCAAAACTTGGAACACCAGGTGTTAATGTATAAGGTATTTTTTCTTTTTTTAATAATCTAATCTGTTCACCTACAGCTGACCAAATTGATAAATCACCTGAATGGAGCCTTGACACATCTAATTTTTTTTTTTCTGCTTTTTTAAACTCGTAAAATATTTTGTCTAAATTCATATATGCCGTATTTTTTTTTATTACGTTTTTGGGACAAAAACTTAATATTTTTTTTGAAACTAATGAACCAGCATATAAACAGATTGGACATTTATTTATAAGTTCTTTTCCACGTATAGTTAAAAGATCTTCGGCACCTGGACCAACTCCTATGAAATGAACTGTCATCTAGATTAAACCTTTACTTATTTTATAATTTTCCATTGCACGATTGGATATTTATTTGACCAAACATTTGTTCTACCAACTGGTTTAATATCAGATAATTCTATTTTTTTTAATGAACCTCCAAAATTATTAAATAGATTAGTTATACATGATTCAGTTTCAATTGTAACACCATTTACAACTATTCTTGTATTTTTTGGAATAAAATTCCAAATCTTTTTGAAAAGTTTTTCATTTAATCCACCACCGATAAAAATTACATCAGGTTTTTTTAGCTTTTTGAATACTTTATCAATATCACCAGTAAATATACTCATTCTATCTAAACCAAATTTGTCACAATTAGCAGTAATAAAATCTACTCTTTTTTTATTTTTTTCTACAGCTGATACAGTTGTAGTTTTTTCGCTAAGTAACCATTCAACCGCAATTGAACCTGACCCCGATCCCAAATCCCAGAGGTGTTTGTAAGGCATTGGTGATAAAGCAGATAATGTTATAGATCTAATATATTGTTTAGTTATTTGCCCATCATTAGCAAAAAAAAGATCAGGTATTCCTGAGTTACTTGGTATTACTAATCCATTTCCTCTTGTTTCAATAGCAACACATAGCGGATGTTTTAAATTTATAAAATTATTATTTTTTGCAACGGTATTTTTTTTTTTAAAATTTTTGTACCCCAGTGATTCAAAAATAGTGAATTTACTATCACCGAAACCATTTTCAGTGAAAAAATTTGTAAGTTTTTTGACAGAATTACCATCTCTTAACAGAATGATAAATTTAATATTTGGAGCTATAGAGGCTCTAATTACTTCTAATTTTTTTGCATGAAGTCCAAAAAACATTACATCTTCCATCCTCCATCCCATTTCTGCACTTGCAAGTGAGAAAGATGATGGAGCTTGAAAGCATTGCCATTCGTCTCTATTGAATTGTCTAGAAATTAATGATCCCAATCCAAACCAAAAAGCATTTCCAGATACAAGTATTACAATTTTTTTCCCCTGATTGTTTTTTAATTTCTGAAATGTTTTTTTTATTGGAACTGGGAGAATTTTACATTTTTTCTTAAAATTATTAAATAAATTTAAATGCCTTTTAGCACCAAAAATTATTTCAGCTTCAAATAATGCTTTTAATGCTAATTTATTTAAAGTACTAATGTCATCATGATTAATTCCAATGATGGTTATCCAAGGTTTATTCATGATGAAAAAAATTCTTATAATTGGTGGCACTCAGGAAGGCAACAAACTTGCGGATTTTTTTCGGATTCATAAAATAGATTATATTATATCTTATGCTGGAATTGTAGAACAAGTTTATAAAAAAACACTTAAAAAAAGGATTGGAGGTTTTGGAGGTATAAATGGAATAATAGCTTATATGATAAAAAAAAAAATAACTAATGTTATTGATGCATCACATCCATTTTCAAATAAAATAAGTAAGAACACTATAGATGCATGCAAATTGCACAATATACCAATCATAAGTTTTTATAGAAAACCATGGTATAAAAAAAAAAATGATAATTGGATTAAAGTTAAAAATTTCGAGGAATCAACAAATTACTTAAAAGGCAAATCAAAAAAAATTTTTCTTGCAATAGGAAAAAAAAATTTAGATGTATATAAGAAGTTTTGTCAACACTTTTATCTTTTGAGAGTTTTAGATGATAAGAACATAAAAAATTTTTTTCCTAATCAAAAATGTATTGTAGCTAGGGGACCATTTACTGAGAGAGAAGATATTAAAATCTTGAAAAAGCATAATATAGAGATTGTTATTTCAAAAAATTCTGGAGGGAATGGAGCTTACAGTAAAATTCTTGCAGCAAGAAAACTTAAAATACCAGTAATACTCATTTCAAGACCAAAAAAATTAAAAATTAGAAAAATCAATAATTTTGATTCCATTTTAGATTGGATCAATAAAAATTAATACGATCTCGGAGTATAGAAAAAAGTTTTTTTCCCATTAATTACTCTTGAATGACTTGAACCTATTATAACTAAAGTATTCATGTTTGCCATCTTGTCACTGGCAATACTCAATTTTGTAAGTTTTAAATCTTCATTTTTTTTATATACCGATGTTGCAAAATAGACAATTCTATCATTTTCACTATGACTTTTGAATATATCAAATGCCTTTTTTAACAAATGCGGTCTAGCTTTTGATCTTGGATTAAAAAAAATTACAACAAAGTCAGCATGAATTGCGTGAATTATTCTTTTTTCTAAAATTTTCCATGATTTTAAATTATCACTAAGATTGATAGCACAAAAATCATGTCCTAATGGTGCTCCAATCCTTGAAGAAGCAGCAAGCATTGAGCTAATACCTGGCAAAACTTTAATATCTAGACTATCAATATCTTTTTTAGAATTTTCCAAACATTCAAAAAAGGCAGAAGACATTGCAAATATACCAGGATCTCCAGATGAAATAATAACTACATTTTTTCCATTTAATGCTAAATCAATTGCAAGCTCTGCTCTTGAAATTTCAAACCTATTTTCACTTGAATGAATTTTTAAATTTTTTCTTTTTTTTATTCTTTGGGTATATTTGCTATATCCGACTACATCAGTTGCATTTGAAATTGCTTTACTCACCTCAGGAGAAATTAAATTTCTAGAGCCAGGCCCCAAACCAACTATGGTAACACTCCCTTTCATTTATTATTTATTATACTTTTAATGAGAATTATTGAAAAATAGGGCACGTTTTTTACATCAACTTTGTTAAGTTTATAAATTTTCTCTCTATTTGTTGTTGCATTAGAAATTAAATAAGCTTTATCTAACAAATTTACCTCATCCAGAACTTTGAAAATTTTTTTAAAGTTACTTCCTATTTTCATTATTACTATTCCATCAGATTTCTTAACATGAAATTTTAATTTTTCTTCACTTAAAGTTCCCATAAGAACGGTCATAACTTCTTGACCAGAAACCATTGGAATTTTAGTTGCTGACCAGGCGCCTGACATTCCTGTCACTCCGGGCACTATTTCTATTTCAAAGAATTCTTTTAATCTCTCAAAAATATGAATAAAGGAACCATAAAAAAAAGGGTCACCCTCACACAAAAGACAAATATTTGAGGGTTTTTTTAAAATATTATTCATTTTAATAACGCTTTCTTCATAAAAATTTTTAATTTTTAATTTATATTCACTATCTTTTGAGTCAATTTCAGTCGTGACTGGGTATTCCAGAGCAATTTGAACAGAATCTTTATTAATAATATCTTTTACAATACTTAAAGCCCTACTATCATTACTTTTCTTTTTGAAAAAAAAAATGTATTCTGCGGATTTAAGTATATTCACTGATTTTATAGTTATAAGTTCAGGGTTACCTGGTCCTAAACCTACTCCATATACTTTACCAATCTTCATTCTTTTTCAGATAAAATTGCATTTACTGCTGCCACTGTCATTGCACTTCCACCTAGTCTTCCTCTGACAATACAACATTCACAAGGCTTATTATTGTAAAGCTCTTCCTTGCTCTCCTTTGCTCCCACAAAACCAACAGGAAATCCAATAATAGCCTCTGGCTCTGGAAGCTTTTTTTTTTTTAATAGTTCTAAAAAATAGAATAAACAGGTTGGGGCGTTCCCAATTGCAACCAATGAACCTTTGAGATATGGTTCCCATAGTTCAACTGCAGCAGCAGTTCGTGTATTAGATATTCTTTTTGAAATTGATAAGACCTTTTTTTCGTTGAGTGTGCAAATTATTGAATTATTAGCTGGCAATCTACTTTTGGTAATTCCATATCTAACCATATTTGTGTCGCATATAATGTTACCACCAGCTTTAACTGCATTTTTTGCCTTCTTTACAAAATCTCTAGAAAATTTTACTTCACTATTAATTGTTGTAAGACCTGAGGAGTGAATCATTCTCACTACAATTTTCTCCTCATCTTTAGAAAACGAATTTAAATTTGTTTCGGTTCTGATTATAGAAAAAGATTTTTTATAGATTTCATCTCCATTTTTTTCATATTTAAGATTCATATCTATTCCATGCGCTTAAAGAACTCTTTAGAGAAACTATTTAATTTTTTTCTTTTTAAACTTTTTTTTCTACTTCTAAGATCAAAAACATCAATATGTTCAAAATTTCCAGTTAATAGTATTTGTGTGTCTTTACTAATTCCACAATTTTTTTCACATCCAGTTATATGAACTTTCAGACTATTATAATTCTTAACCTCATGAGCCAATCTAAAAGTATCAATTGTTGAATTTACACAATAATTTTTTCCAGAACAAGCACTAACATTTAAAAAAGGATCATTTTTATCAGAGATAAAGTTTTGATTCTTAATGTTTTCAACGCCCTCAAGTAGAATCATTTTAAATGGAAGAAATCTTACCTTTGGTGTAGCACATTTTATCAATAATTGTTTTAAATCTTTAGCATGAAACCTTCCTAATTTAATGCCCAGTATTTGTCCCAATTTAGTATTACTTGGAAAAAGTTTATAGTTTTTTTTTAAAGGCTTAACCTGACACCAATCCTCAGGTAATTTTTTTTTTAATAAAAGTTCTGACATTTTATTTATATTTTTATCTTTTTTCTCTAAAAACCATCTAATCATTTTTAAGACAAAAATACCAACTTGATTAATTTCAACAACTTTACCTGTTTCTGAACCCTCTGATCTAACCAAAATTTTGTTATTTTCACTATTTTCGATTCTTATATCAGCAGAAACATTTTTTAAACAAGCTTTTTCACCTAGATCTACGGTAATTCCAAATTTTGCTGGTAAATTTGGTACATGATATTGGTTTAAAATATTATAAATTTTATAATTTTTATCTTGATGAACCCAGAAAGGATTAATTAAAATATTCAAATTACAATTTAAATCATTTTTGATTATTTTTGTTTGAAATATTTTTTTAAGAAAGTTTTTATGATATTGTTTTTTAATTCCTCTTATCTGTATTGAACCTCTATTCGTTATCTCCATAATACCTGACCCATAACTTTCAACTAAATCGCAAAGAGAAATTAAATATTCAGAATCCATTAAATTCATTAAAGGGCGAAATCTTAACAGTAATCCATCAGAAGCTAATATTGGCTTTTCTAAAGTTGGGCAATAACCTTTAAGATATTTATTTTTCATTAAAACTATAAATTTTTTCTACAAAAGAGTTTCTTTTTGAAGTCCATTGACCAGTTTCAAATATTTTCTTAAAGTTAACTTTCATTGAATTCAGTGCTTCTGGATTATTTTCATTCATAAAATTTATAACCTCTTGATTATTCATTGTAGCATCAAAAAATAAATCAAATAGTTCATTTGATATTTTATTCGTTAGATGAGAATATAAACATATATTGTCAAAAGTACTCGCAATCTCTGCAGCCCCCCTATATTTATGTCGAAACATACTTTTTATCCAGCAAGGATTTGCAGCTCTAGAATAAATAATTCTTGCTAATTCCTCATCTAAAGTTCTAATTTTAGCATTTTTTTGTTCAGTATTATCAACGTTATATAAACTACATTTGCCTCCTAAATTAGCTTTAGCAGCTACAAAGCCTCCCTGATGTTTAGCATAATCAGCAGACAACAAAATATCTGTTTCTTTTAAGTCCTGAATATGTAGATATGAATTTACCTCACTAACTCTATTCTCAATACCCTTTTTATTATAGAAAGTCTTATCACCTACTATTGACCATGCACTTGACTCAATCCAAGACTCTCCGAATTTTTTTCGACTATCATTTGAAAATTCATCGACTGTTGATCTCATTTCAAATCCATAATTACCGGGTTTTGGACCAAAAACTCTGTTATTATCAATTTTATCTATGAAAGGATTATCTTCTTTTTTTTCCTCACGATTTGCTAGAATACTAATTGCCTGACCATAAAGCTTTGTTAGAGACGAAAATGTATCTCTAAATAAACCAGAAACTCTTAGAGTAACATCTACTCTTGGTCTTCCGAGTTCTGCTAAAGTAATAATCTCTATTCCACCTACTTTATCAGATCCATCGTTCCAATATGGCTTAACTCCTAACAAACTTAGTGCCATCGAAAATTCCTCTCCAGCCGTTCTTAAAGTTGCAGAACCCCATAAATCAATTAATGTTTTTTTTGCATGTTCCCCGGTATCTTGGAGGTTTTTTTTTAGAAATTCAGATGCAAGTTTACAGCCTTGCTCGTAAGCCAATTTTGAAGGAATTGATAAAGGGTCGTTTGAATAAAGATTTCTTCCAGATGGTAAAACATCGTACCTTCCTCTATATGGAGATCCAGAAGCTCCAGCCTCTAGTCTATATCCACTTACACTTTTAATTAAATTTTCTTTTTCTTTCTTTATTGACTCTTTTACATCAAATGAATATTGCTCGTTTAATAATCTTCCAAAAACATGTAAACCGTCTCCAAATTGAGAGTCTTTTACGTCACAAACAAATTGATCAATTTTTGTTAATACCTTACCATTATCGTCATTTTTTAATATGTTTAAACTATTATCTAAACCCAGGTTTATAGCCTCTTCTCTAATTTTAACTTTTAATCTTTCTCTTCTATTTGGATCCAGCCCATCGGCATTAGAAAACTCATCTAAAAGATTTTCAAGAACTGATAACTTCTTAATCTTTTCCGTCTTTACCATTGCTGGGGGTATATGACCTATAGTCAATGCATTTATTCTTCTTTTAGCCTGAGCTGATTCTCCAGGATCGTTTATTATGAATGGATAAATTACTGGTGTATCATTGATTAATATTTCTGGCCAACATTCATTTGATAAACCAACAGACTTACCAGGTAACCACTCCAGTGTTCCATGAGCTCCGACATGAATTATTAAGTCAGTTTTAAACTCATTTATCATCCAAAAATAAAAAGCTACATAGCTATGTTTTGGAATTTTATCTAAATCGTGATATTGGCTATCTCTTTCAAAAAAATCCCCTCTTTCAGGCTGAAGAGCAATTAAACAATCTCGAAAAAAAAATGCTTTAAATATAAACCTACCTTTTTGATAATATTCATCTTGCTCGGGATTTCCCCAAACCTTCATAATATTATCTATTAATTTTCTATTTAAGTTTGATAAGTACTTGATATGATCTGAAACTGAGACAGAAACTGTCTTAGTAGTTAGCTCATGAACAAAATTGATTTTATTTTTTTTTGTTTTAATTCCAAGATCTTCAAGAATTGAATTAACAGACTCAAATACATCTAAACCTACAGCATGTCCCATAAGCCATGGTTTTCCTGGATAGGTTGACAAAATAAATGAAATTTTTTTTTTATTATTTGGAACCTTTTGAAGTTTTATCCACCTGTTAATTTTTTTTACAATTGAACTTATTCTTTCTTTATCAGCTTGATGTTTGATTTGTGTAAACTCTAAAAATTTATCTTTTCTATGCTTTTCTTTAAAGGAAGCAATACCTGCGAATAATCTCCCATCAATTTCAGGTAACGCAACATGCATAACCATGTCTATTGGAGAGAGTCCCCTATTTTCTTTTTTCCATATTCTTTTTTTATTAGTAGAAAGTGAGATTTGAAAAACTGGAACATTTCCTACATCTAATGGAGAAGAACCATCTGAACCCTTACTAGAAAATGATGTCGCATTAACTATGGCATTAGGTTTAATACTTTTTATTACTTCTTTAATCCAAATTGATGCATTAGGTTCTTTTAAGGATGGAAGAAAACAAGACACAACAAACAAATCACTTTTCTCAAGTTCTTCAGCTAAAACCTTTATAGGGCTCAAATCATCAGAAGTAATAAATGATTTATAAAAAACTATCAAAACTGTTGTTCCGATGTTAATTTTAGGATTATTAATTTTTGTATGAATACCTCTTTTATGAGACCAAAATCCATAACTAGGAATAGATTTTTCACCTGTTACTACTGATGTGTATAAGCCGGCAGTTATAGCAATTTGAGATAAAGCGGCATGAGAAGCAACCGTACCACCAGTATTGCAAAGATCATTAAGAACTTTTAAGGTTGAATTAGGAATATTAGAATAACCAGAAAGTTTGACATCATCTCGTCCATCAGCTGGTAAAACAGCTAATGCGATTTTTTTTTTAGTTGCTATAAGCTTTACTTCATTAAGCCCATATTCCCAATATGGAATACCCCCAATTACCCTAATTAAAACTGCTTTTGATTTAGATAATGTTTTTTCAATATAAGTATCGACAGAGAGAGGATGTTTTAAACTCTGTAAATTTGCAAGTCTAAGACTTGGAAAATTACCCTTAGAATGCTTATACGCTCTTTTCCAACCAGAGGCAAAAGCATTAAGATCGCTGTCAGAAAAAGAAAGAAATATAATTTTAGCAGGACTTTGTTCCAAATCAGTTGGAATCTCTAATTCCTCAATACCTTGCTTTTCACGAAAAATAATATGCATTTAACTTTTAAAAAAATTTAAAATTTCTTCATATTTTAATGTATTTTTTTGCACAATAAAAACCAACCTACTTTGTTTATTATCTACGTTATTCCACATTTTGTCGAACTGTGTTCTTAATCTAGAACCAACTCCTTGAATTAAAAGCCTCATTGGCTTATTCTTAACCATTACATAACCTTTTAATCGTAAAATGTTGTATTTATTAATAAAATTTTGTATTTTTTTTTCTAATAAATTTTGATCATTAACTAAATCTAATTCAATACTAAAATTTTCAAAGTCTTCATGATCATGCTCATCTGTTGAATTATCATGATGAGATTTTCTGGTTAATAAATCTTTCTCAGAAGCTAATCCTAAATCAAGAATAACTGATGGATTAACTTTTCCGTTGGGATTTTCGATTATCGATATCTTTCTTTTGGATATTTGATGTATATACTTTTTAGCATTTTCTAATTGATATTTGTCTACTAAATCTGTTTTAGTTAACAAAACTAGATCTGCACAATTGATTTGATCCTCAAAAACTTCAGACAATGGTGTATCATGTTCGATATTATCATCTGCTAACCTCTGTTTTTCAACTGCTTCGACAGATGGAGCAAATCTTTTAGAACTTACTGCCTCTGCATCTGACAATGCTATTACACCATCAACGGTAATTTTTGATGAAATTTCTGGCCAATTAAAGGCCTTTAACAAAGGTTTAGGAAGTGCTAACCCAGATGTTTCAATGATAATTTGTGTAGGTTTAGGTTCAATTTTTAACAGACTACTAACTGTTGGAATAAAATCGTCTGCTACCGTACAACAAATACATCCGTTAGATAATTCAACTATATTTTCGGCAGGGCAACTAGGTATAGCACAAGATTTTAATATTTCTCCATCAACACCAATATCACCAAATTCATTAACGATTATAGCAATTTTTTTATCAATATTTTTTTCAATAATTTTTTTTATTAAAGTTGTTTTACCTGAACCTAGGAATCCGGTTATGACTGTTACAGGGGTTTTTTGAATATCATACATAATAATAAGACCTTTCAATTACAAATCTGTTTATTCAATTTTGAATAAACCAGGATAAGTCATTATTATGGATTTTCCACTCAGAAAGCTTCCCGCATTCCGACAAATGACAATTTAAAGGCAGGTTTCCTGACTCTTCTTCACAGATTGTATAAGCCTTCCCGAAACCAAAGTTTTCAGTGGCAAAAAAAAAATACAATCTCCGAATAACAGTAGCGGGAGCTGCTCCAGAATTTCACTGGATTCCCTTTTAACTCATAAAAAGCACCTTAATTTGAATTTTATCGGTTTTGTAAAAAAAATCAAGTGTTTTAACACTCTTATCATCTCATCAAAATGTATAGAAGGGTCAAATATTTTATCTCATTTTTCAATATTATTATTTGATTTCTTTCTATTTAATCAATGAATATCATCTGTTGAACATTGACTTATTTCATATAAAAAATATCTAAAGCACTAAGTCAACACTTTTGTTATCAATTTCAGGAAAATAACTTAAACAATCATCGTTAATAATCATTTATAATTCCTGATAATTAAGTGTGTAACTTCTTTATTGTTTCTTTCCATAAAACTAACATTATACTTTTTATCAACTGCCTCGATAATTAAATTATCTCTTTGATATAAATCTAAAATAAATTCTGTAGATTTAATTACCAACATCCATTTTGCTTTAATTTTTTTTTTTAAATAATCTGCTAGTCTTTTATGATCACTCCGATTAAATTCCTTTTGAGCATATGTACTAAACTCCGAGTCATATGGTGGATCCAAAAAAACAAAATCATTTCTAGTCAAATCCTTGCTGTCTAAAAAATCTGCAAAATCTAAATTTTCGAATTTAGAATATCTAAATTTATCAATTAAATCTCTTGATTTGTAATAAGTTATTTTTTTTGTAAGATTATTATTATTATAACCTATCCCTCCATATGGAACATTGAACTCACCTTTAGTGTTATATCTGAACATGCCGGAATAACAAAAATTTCTTACAAATAAAAATATTGCACTAAACTCATTTTTTGAGACATTATAAGTTTTCGGATTATTATATAATGTTCTAATAAAAGTATAATATCCACTTTTTACTGCACTTAAAAAAATTTTTTTTATATCTCTTTTTGCTAATGTTCCTTTTTTTAATTCTAATTTTTGTGTTCGTTTAAACTTATTTTTAAAAGACTTATAAATTGCATTTTTAAAGATAGA
>MDTB01234567.1_pt1 | contig 14414 bp, 16 predicted proteins | sample 811161 | NCBI WGS metagenome assembly MDTB01 (sample SAMN05326650, study PRJNA326480) | marine metagenome | isolation source: seawater | place: Mediterranean Sea | collected 2009
CTATTACATTCCCGTTATAGAAAGTTGTGCAGGTCATATAAATGCAGCTCAGAAAAAAGCTTGGGAGCCAAGAGGGTTGTATTTTGGAGGCGCTCCTAAAATGTTGGGACGAATAACAGGCAGTGTGACTGCAATGGATCCTAATACAGGTAAGGTTGTAGCTAAATACGATATGCCATTTCCTAACCTAGCAGGGGTTCTCGCCACTAAGGGCGGATTAGTTTTTAGTGCTAGTCCAGATGGAACAATATTTGCACTAGACGCAGATAACCTAAAGGAATTATGGAGATTTGAGACTAATTTTGGAACAAATGCTCCACCAATGACTTTTTCTGTAGATGGTAAACAATATGTTGCTGTTTTAGCTGGAATGGGAGGAGCTTGGCCACAGTGGTTTAACTCTACTACTCCAGAATTACAAAATGTAGAATCTGGAAATATGCTTTTTGTCTTTAGTCTTTAAGAGTTAGGAAGCATCAATTATGAAGTCTTTTTCACATCATTATGCTGAAAAAGACTTCTCTAGTCTTATAATCATCAATTTTTTTTTTATAGTCTTCTTTGCTTTTTTATCAAATTCTAATTTAATATCAGGAGATATTAGAGAGTTTGAGATAGGAAACAATATAAAGGATATTCCTAATTTTCGATACACTAATATAAAGTGTTTTGAGGATGGGAAAAAAATAAAGTATTGGAAAAACTATAAAAGGTGCAATAAAAATTCTGATGGCTTATACTATATAAGTTTTGAGTATAATGATAAATATGCATTTAATGAAAATTTTGAGGGAACTCAAGTCGCCGGACATCCTGTAAAAATTAATTTAGGTATAAATTCATATGATTTACTATCTAAAATCAATGTTTCCACTGACCCTACAGCTCCTTTTTATTTTAAAAAACAGGCTCATTTATTTTGGTTGCGTATCTATGCAAAATTTGGTTCAGACAACTGGACTTGCGAAAATTTTGAAAAAAAAAATAATCATCTAATAATTAATAAAAAATATGTAAATAAGAGTTGTTACAAAATTTATAATAATAAAAAAATTACTTACAAGACACAATTTTATTTCACTAATGATAGGAAAAAAGAAAACTTAACGAGTAGTACAACAATGAGCATTTCAGCATCTAGTAGCTAAAGTATTATGAGATTAGCTTTAATTTTTTTTATATTATTATTAAGTAAATATATATTAGCTCAAAGTCATACTGATTATGGTATGCAAATATTTAAAAAAGGGAATTGTAAATCATGTCATCAATGGCACGGGGATGGAGGTAACTCTTATGGGGGCTCAGCTATGTCCATAAGGGAAACTCAGTTAGAGAAAGATGATATTATTAAAATAATTGAATGTGGAAGGCCAGGTACAAATATGCCTTATTTTTCTAAAAAGGCCTATGTAGATGATAGGTGTTTTGGTTTAACTTTTGAAGACTTTGGAGGCGATGAAAAAAATAAGCCACTACCAGCTAAAAAAAAGCTTAATGATAGACAGATAAAAGCATTAGTGAAATTTATAATTTCAGACTTGAAAGGTAAGAAGATAAATAAAGAATACTGTATTAAATATTTTGGTAAGCCTACAAAAACCTGCGAAGGACTCTGATTTTATATTGTGTTAGCTAGAGTAAATTTTTCACCGCAGCTTTTTCTGCTAACACTTACTTTGATAATTTTTTTATTTTTTAGCTGACTCCAAATCCACGTGCCTATATTTTCTAAGGTTGGATTTTTTAAACCTGGGATATCATTTAAAAAACTATGATCTAAAATTTTTTTTATTTTCTTAATGCTTTTATCTAGTTCTTCAAAATCAATCACCATTCCATTCTCATTAATTTCACCTTCAATGTAAATTTCTGAGAAAAAAGAATGACCATGTATATCACTATTCTTTTTATTATTTGTGGTATTTAAAAAATGGGCAGCTTCAAAAGTAAATGATTTTGATATTATATTTTTCATTATCTGATACCCAAATATTTATGTGTCTGCAGACTTAATTTCCATTTAGGATTTTTAAAAATAAATCTTAGAGTCTTATTCACATTTTCTTCATAATTCTGGTTGAACATTGGCTGTAAATAAAAATGTTCAAAGTTCAAATTTTCAAATTTTTTTAAACTAAGTTTATTTTGAGGATAAACAACTTTAATTTCATTTCCGTAATTTAATATTGTTTTTGCTTCTGCTTTCGGACTCATACATATCCAATCAATTCCCTCAGGAGGCATAATTGTGCCGTTTGTTTCTATAGCAATTGTGTATTTGTACTTTTTCAGCTCATTTATCAAGGGTAAGTCTAGCTGCAGCAAAGGTTCGCCCCCTGTAAAGACTATAAATCTTTTTTCTACAGAGTTTTTATACATAGCATCTATTTTTTTCATTAATTGTTTTAAATTATAATTTCCTCCGTTAATACCATTTGTCCCCACAAAGTCAGTATCACAAAAAGAGCATATTGCTTTATTTTTATTTTTAGTTATACCATTCCATAAGTTGCAGCCTGAAAATCTACAAAATATAGCTGCTTTTCCTGTATTATAGCCTTCTCCTTGTAAGGTTAAAAATATTTCTTTTATTTTATAAGTCATACTTTTTTCTGTATTCATTCCATCCTTTTTCTCTTAATAAACATGCTGGACATATACCGCACCCGTATCCCCAATTATTAAGATTGGTTCTATTTCCTTTATAACAAGTATGAGTATAATATTTTATAACTTCTATAAAATCTTTTCCACCGATTTCATAAGCTAGGCGCCATGTTTCTGATTTTGTCATATTCATCAAAGGGTTATAAAATATAAATTCTTTTTCCATACCTAAATTAACAGCTTTATTTAATGCATCCAGTGTTTCTTTTCTACAGTCTGGGTATCCAGAGTAGTCTGTCTGACAAACTCCAGAAACTATATTATAAATATTGTGTTCATATCCGTATGAGGACGCAAATGTAAAAAATAAGAGATTTCTACCTGGTACAAATGTATTTGGTAAACTTTTTGAAAGATCGACCTTGATTTTACTAGTCAAAGCACTTCTTGTAATGTCATTTAAACTATTAATTTTATAAACCTTATTTTCTTTAATCTTGCCTTTAAATTGTGCGAAGGTTTGATTAATTTTACTAACTATTTTTCTTGCGGCTTTTATTTCCACTAAATGGTTTTGTCCATAATCAAAAGTTAATAAATATATTTCATCATACTTTTGTAAACACCAGCCTAATATAGTAGTACTATCTTGTCCTCCAGAAAATAATAATACAGCTTTTTTTTTATTCATCAAAGTTTCGTGTTTTAATAATTATTTTTCCCATAGATTTTCTGCTTATTAATTTTGATAATCCTTTTTTTAACTCAGAAAAATCTAGGTTTTCAGAAATAAAATCCTGATTACTTTTCATTTTCAAATAATTTAAAACATTTTGCATTACAACAGTTTTAATTTCTACATTTTGTCTTAAAAATTCACCTGACCGTACACCTATTATTTGTAAACCCTTTATAAGTATATAATTAGTAGATATTTTAGTAATATTTTTATCTATAAAACCTATTATCATATACTTGCCACCCCATTTAAGTGAAGACAAAATGTTATCTGTTTTTAATAAGCCGTTAATGTCTATAATAACATCTATATTATTTTTATATTTTTTGAAATTATTTTTTTTTAATTTATCGTATATGATTATATTTTCTGCAGTAAATTTTTTAACAAAATCACTTTTTTTCTTGTTACTGGTTACTGGAATAGTGTTAGCTTTCAAATTTTTTAGAATATTTAAACAAGCTATACCTACTGCACCTGATGCACCAGTTACTAAAACATTTTCACAGCACTTTATTTTACCAAGTTTTACTATAGTTATGTATGCAGTTAAATAGGATGTATATAGTCCTGCAGCTAATGAACTTTTAATACTAGGAGGTATTATAATTATATCCTCTTCAAAAGCTATAATCTCTTCAGCGAAACATCCTCCCTTTTTATTAATTATAACTTTTTTATGTAATAGTTTTTTGTTATTACATTTCTCCTCTACTATTATTCCACAAGCCTCATTCCCAGGAATAAAAGGGGGAAATATTTTATGCTGATAAGTGCCTTTAATCATGAGTACATCAACATAACTTAAACCTATAGCTAAAATTTTTATTCTTAGCTGATTTTTTAAAAGTTTTTGCCGGCTCATTTCTACTAAATGAATATTATTGATGCCTCCAAACTTTTTACATATATAGGTATGGTATTTATACAAAATTCTATCTTTAATATTTCTTTTTATATATAATTATATATTTAGTGGAGGTTTTATAAAATGAAAATAGAAAAATTATTTTCAGTGGAAGGGAAAATAGTTTTAGTTACTGGTGGATCAAGGGGAATAGGAGAAATGATAACAAGAGGATACTTAGCAAATGGGGCTAAGGTTTATATCACGTCTAGAAAGTCAGAAGAATGTATACAGAAAGCTGAACAATTATCAAAAGAGTACAAAGCAAGTTGTATAGCAATTCCTGAGGATATATCTGTAATGGATGGAATTAATAACTTACACTTAAATTTCTGTAAATATGAAAATAAATTAGATATATTAGTAAATAATGCTGGTGCAGTCTGGGGACAGCCCCTTGAAGAGTTTACAGAACAGGGGTGGGATAAAGTTTTGGATTTAAATGTAAAATCAATTTTCTTTCTTATAAAAAAATTTTTGGCTCAATTAAAAGTTAATGCTAGTAGCAGTAATTATTCGAGAATAATTAATATTGGTTCCATAGACGGAATTAATACACCGTACTACGAAAATTATTCTTATAGCGTTGCCAAAGCCGCTGTACATAAGCTTACCAAAGTGATGGCAGCTAAATTAATAAAAGACTTTATCATTTGTAATGCAATTGCTCCAGGACCATTTCCTAGTAAAATGCTTGGAAGTGCTGTCTCTCATGATTATTCAGTAATTTCTAAAAAAAATCCTAGTCAAAGAGTGGGTCAACCCGAAGATATAGCTGGACTGGCTTTATTTCTTTCCAGTAGGTCTTCTCAGTATACGGTTGGAGAGGTAATTACTTGTGATGGTGGACTAGTAGTATCAGCAGGCCATGATTTAACTAATGACTAATTGATGTTTCGATACATTTATACTTAAATATAAAAACTCTATAAATATATTTAGAATGTCATTAGTAAAAGGAGTTTTTAGAAAATTATGCGAGTTAAAATATTAGTCTACTGTAAAGTTAGCTAAAAGTTTTTAATTTACCTGCTTGTCACTTTCTTTCCAAAAGGGTTTTCTAAGCTCTGTCTTTAAAATTTTACCAGCTCCCGATACTGGCATAGGATCTTTTATAAAAGATACTGATTTAGGGCATTTAAATCCTGCTATATTTTCGTGGCAATGCTCAATGACAGACTTTTCTGTTTGAAATTGTCCATCTTTTAACCTTATTATTGCATGAACAGTTTCACCCCATTTAAGGTCTGGAACTCCTATTACAGCACATTCCAAAATTCCATCCATTTTATATATAATATTCTCTACTTCTGTAGAATAAATGTTTTCTCCACCAGAAATAATCATGTCTTTAACTCTGTCAACTATAAAGACGTATCCTTCATTATCCATTTTTGCACCATCTCCAGTCCTCATCCAACCGTCCACTATGGCTTTTTTAGTTAATTCTTCTTGTTTCCAATAACCGAGCATTATATTTGGGCCCCTAGCATAGATTTCTCCTACCTCTCCTCTATTTAATTCTACTCCATTTTCGTCAGCAACTTTAAGTTCTACTCCAGCTACCGCCTGCCCACATGATTTAAATTTATATGCCAAAGGACCTTCAAACACATGTGTTTCTGGACCAGAACAAGTTAATAAAGGAGCACATTCTGTTTGACCGTAAGCGTGATAAAAAGTACAATCAGGTAACATTTCCATAGCTTTTATAATTACAGGCTCTGGCATAGGGGAGGCTCCATACATGATTTTTTTTAATGAACTTAAATTATAATTTTTTATTTCAGGATCATTAACTGCCATATTAACCATTGTAGGCACTAATATTGTTTCAGTAATTTTAAAATTATTTACTGCTTGAAAGAAAAGCTTAGGCGTGAATCCTGGAATAAAATAATGACTACCACCTATCTGACTAATAGCAAATAAACCTGCACAATCAGCAATATGAAACATTGGGGCCGCATGCAACCAACGGGCATCCGACTTCATATTTGCCATAACTGCACAATTATATGCATCAATAACCATATTTGTATGTGACAACATAACTCCTTTTGACCTGCCAGTTGTGCCTCCAGTATAAAATAATCCTGCAAGATCATCATTACCACGCATAGCGTCTTCTTCTACATCATTAGTTATTAATTCATTAAAGTTAATCATTCCTTCAGGTACCGCTTCATCAGAAATAAATATAATTTCTTTAACGGAAGGAACTTTTGCTTCAATTTGAAGTTTTTTTACGACATCGGCAAAGTTATTGTCTACAAATACTATTTTACTTTCACTATCATTGATCCAAAATGCTATTTCTGGAGGCGCTAATCTTGTATTGATTGGAACAAAAACTCCTCCTGCCCAAGAGGTAGCATAGAGTATTTCAAAATATCTGTCACTATTATGTGCAAGAATTGCTACTCTATCCTCGATTCCTATATTAAGTTTTCTTATACTTGCTGCTAATTTAGAGACTCTATCTAAACTCTGGGACCAGGTATACTTTCTATCATTGTAGCCAGTGGCAATTTTATTCGGAAAAAGTTGAACATTTCTTTTTAACGATTGGGTTATAAACATTTAAAACTCCTTGTAAAATTTATTATATCAAATTTTTATGTTTTTTTTAATTTAATTTTTATTGACTTAGATGCTTATTGTTAGCAATATTATGTATGTTCAAATTAAAACCTAAAGCATTTACTTTTGATACTGGAGGCACCATACTAGATTGGCATACTGGATTTAAAAAGGGTTGGGAAAAAATTAAAACAGGTTATGGTCTAAATATAGACTCTACAAAGCTGGCAAATTTACAAAGAAGAAAATCTCTAGATATTATTACAACCCAAAAAGGAAGCAGTTTGGTTAATTTTGACTACGCTCATCAAATAGCAGTGCAAGAAATATGTAAAGAAAATCAAATAGAAATTAAAAATGAGGACAAGGCCTATCTTCACAGCAAAGTTCCTACTCAATTGAAAGTTTGGGATGATTTTTTAAAACCATTTAATGCTCTTAAACTTAACAATCTTTGCGTTTCTTTTACTCTTCTTAGTAATAAACTGGTATTTACTAACTCTAAGGCAAATAGTATAAATTGGGATTTAATAATATCTTGTGAAACTATTGGAATCTACAAACCTAATTTAGATGCTTATCTTAGAACAGCTGAATTATTGCAATTAAAACCATCAGAGTGTTGTATGGTTGCATGTCATAGTTTTGATTTAAATGCTGCTCAAGAAGCAGGCTTTAATACAATTTTTGTTAAAAGGCCACTTGAATGGGGAAATAATACTAAAATTAAAGTAGACGGAGAATATAATTTTGTTATAGATAGTTTCGAGGAAATAATAACTCATATTAAATAAACATATGTCAAATATCTAAATTGTGCTAATAATTATAAATAGTTAGTAGTATTTTTTATTGAAATTATAGGTTACAAGTGAGCTAATTTACTCTATATAAAGATTATATTAAATAATATGTTATAGAAATAAAAATTTTAAAATGAATTATATTGAATATTTACCTATATTTATCTTTATTGTTATAGCTTTGGGAATGTCTTTTGGTTTTGCTGCTCTTTCTGGTATAGTGGGTCCTAGTAATCCTGATAAAGAGAAATTGTCCGCATATGAGTGTGGGTTCACCCCTTTTGAAGATGCAAGAGTTAGATTTGATGTCAGGTTTTATCTGGTAGCAATATTATTTATTATTTTTGATTTAGAGGTTGCATTTCTTTTCCCTTGGGCTATTTCTTTATCTCAAGTAGGTTTAGCCGGATATATATCAATGATGATATTTTTATTTATCTTAACTATAGGATTCATTTATGAGTGGAAAAAAGGAGCACTAGATTGGGAGTAGAAAAAGATTTTTATAATCCAAATTTATTTAACACGGATAAGGTTAATAATAAAGGCTACGTTTTGAGCAAATTTGATGATTTACTTAGTTGGGCGAGAGCGGGTTCTTTGTGGCCTATGTCCTTTGGACTTGCATGTTGTGCAGTGGAAATGATGCAAACAGGCGCATCAAGATATGATCTAGACAGGTTTGGCGTAGTATTCAGACCTAGTCCTAGACAGTCTGATGTAATGATAGTAGCGGGAACTTTGACAAATAAAATGGCTCCTGCTTTAAGAAAAGTTTATGACCAAATGCCTGAACCTAGATGGGTAATATCAATGGGAAGTTGTGCAAATGGAGGAGGCTATTACCACTATTCTTATTCAGTAGTAAGAGGTTGTGACAGAATTATTCCTGTTGATATATATGTTCCTGGCTGTCCTCCTACTGCAGAAGCATTATTATATGGTATTTTACAATTACAGAAAAAAATAAAAAGAGAAGGTCCAACCTTAATTTAAATAATTTACTTATAATTAATTAGATGGAAAAAATAGAATGTCATTATTAGAGAAAATAGAAAATTTACTTACTAACCTTATTTCTAATAATAAGATTAAGATTTATAATGATGATGGCAATATAAAAATTACTTGCAGTAAAAATGATTTAACAAAAATAGTTAAAAGCATTAAAGAAAATAAGAATTTAAAATTCAACCAACTTACCGATATAGTTGCTGTAGATTACCCCAGTAAAAAAAAAAGATTTGAAGTAGTTTATATTTTTTTATCTATAACCTTTAATTACAGAATTTTTCTAAGCATAAATTTATCAGAGGAAGAAACAATTGACAGTTTAACATCAATATTTCCATCAGCTAATTGGTGTGAAAGAGAAATATGGGATTTATTTGGAATAACATTTAATAATCACCCTGATTTAAGAAGATTACTCACTGATTATGGATTTAACGGATTTCCTCTCAGAAAAGACTTTCCATTATCTGGAAATGTTGAAGTTAGGTATGACTTGGCATCAAAAAAGGTAGTCTATGAACCTGTAAAATTAGCACAATCCTTTAGAACATTTGATTTTGAAAGTCCATGGTTAGGAGATAAACTAAGTGCAAATGAAAAAGATAGTAAATGAGTGAAAAACAAATAAAAAATATGATGCTTAACTTCGGGCCGCAACACCCAGCAGCACATGGTGTATTGAGGTTAGTGCTTGAAATGGATGGCGAAGTTGTTGAAAGAGCTGACCCTCATATTGGTTTATTACATAGAGGCACTGAGAAGTTAATAGAGAATAAAACGTATTTACAAGCAATGCCATATTTTGACAGATTAGACTATGTTTCCCCCATGGTTCAGGAACATGCTTTTGTCATAGCTGCCGAAAAATTACTTAAAATTGATGTTCCTGTAAGAGCATTATGGATAAGAGTATTATTTGATGAAATTACACGTATTTTAAATCACGCTTTACAAATAGGTGCACAAGGACTTGACCTAGGAGCAACAACTCCTTTCTTATGGCTATTCGAGGAAAGGGAGAAACTGATGACTTTTTATGAAGAAGTTTCAGGTGCAAGATTACACGCTGCTTATTATAGAGTAGGAGGAGTTCACCAAGACATCCCAAAAAGAACATTAGATAATATTTCTATTTGGAGCAATAAGTTTTCTAGCATAATAGACGATATCGAGACATTATTAGATGATAATAGAATTTTTAAACAGAGGACTGTTGATATTGGTATTGTATCCAAAAGTCAGGCTTTAGACTGGGGTTTTACAGGTCCAATGTTGAGAGGATCAGGAGTTATTTGGGATTTAAGAAAAAATTCTCCTTATGCAATGTATGATAAAGTTGATTTTGATATTCCAGTAGGAAAAAATGGCGATTGTTATGATAGATATTTAATTAGGATGGAAGAAATGAGACAAAGTTTGAGAATTATCCATCAAGTTTTGAATAAATTACCTGAAGGTCCAGTTATCTCTGAAAATCCTAGAGTATCGCCGCCTAAAAGAGAGGATATGAAAGAGTCTATGGAAAGTTTAATTGCACATTTTAAATTATATACTGAGGGCGTAAGAGTACCAAGCGGATCAGTATATGCTGCGGTAGAAGCTCCTAAAGGTGAGTTTGGAGTTTATCTGGTTTCAGATGGCAGTAATAAGCCCTATCGATGCAAAATTAGGGCTCCAGGCTTTGCCCATTTACAAGGACTTGATTTTATGACAAAGGGACATCAACTGGCAGACTTAGTTGCTTGCATCGCTACTATGGATATAGTTTTTGGAGAAATTGACAGATAATTGAAATAGGAACTATTTATATGAATTTACAAAATATAAAGGATAAAAAAATTTTTGAGTTTACAAGTTCAAATAAACGTAAAATTAAAACAATTATTGGAAAATATCCAGATAATCAAATATCAAGTGCTGTAATGCCTCTTTTAGACCTTGCAATGAGGCAATGCGATGGGTGGATACCTGAAAGCGCAATGATAGAGATAGCAAAGATATTGAAAATCCCCTTTATAAGAGTATATGAAGTAGCAACATTTTATTCTATGTTCAATTTAGAACCAGTAGGTAAGTATTTCATTCAAATTTGCAGAACAACACCTTGCTGGCTTAGGGGTAGTGATAAAATTGTTGAGGCCTGTGAGAAGTATTTACAAATAAAAACAGGAAAAACTACTGAAGATGGTTTATTTACGATTAAACAGGTTGAATGTTTGGGAGCTTGTGTAAATGCTCCTATGATGCAGATAAATGACGATTATTATGAAGATTTGACTGAAAAAACATTAATTAAGATTTTAGAAAATTTTAAGAAGGGTAAAAAGAACAATATTGGGTCACAAATACCAAATAGAATTTGTTCAGAACCCTACAATAAAAATTAAAAAAGTGAGTAATTAAAATGTTAGCAGATAAAAATAAAATATTTACAAATTTATATGGCTCTAAAGGAAAGGGACTTAATAGTGCCAAAAAAATTGGTGATTGGGATAATGCTAAGAATATTATTGAGAAAGGTAAGGACTGGATACTAAATGAAGTAAAGAGTTCAGGTTTAAGAGGTAGAGGGGGAGCAGGCTTTCCAACAGGTCTTAAGTGGTCTTTTATGCCAAAACGACAAAACGACAAACCTAATTATGTTGTAATCAATGCAGATGAAAGTGAGCCAGGTACATGTAAAGATAGGGAAATACTAAGAAATGAACCATTTAAATTAATAGAAGGTATAGTATACGCATCCATTGCGATGGAAGCAAATACCGCTTATATTTATATAAGGGGAGAATTTTATAACGAATGTGTAGCATTACAAAGTGCTATTGATGAATGTTATGAAAATAATCTTCTTGGTAATAATATCCTTAATACAGGATGCAATTTAGATGTTTTTGTGCACAGAGGTGCGGGAGCATATATATGCGGAGAAGAGTCTGCTTTGATAGAAAGTTTAGAAGGAAAGAAAGGTCAGCCCAGATTAAAGCCTCCGTTCCCAGCAAATGTCGGTCTTTACGGTTGTCCAACAACGGTCTCAAATGTTGAAACTGTAGCAGTAGTACCTGAAATCCTTAGGAGAGGAGCATCATGGTTTTCTAGTTTAGGCAGCGAAAATAATACTGGTATCAAACTTTTCTGTATATCAGGTCATGTAAATTCTCCTTGTACAGTAGAGGAAGAGATGGGAATTCCTTTAAGAGAACTAATTGAAAAGCATGCTGGTGGTGTATTGGGAGGATGGAAAAATCTAAAAGCAGTAGTTCCTGGAGGCTCTTCAACTCCATTGATACCAGACTCACTTTGTAATAATTTGAAAATGGACTTTGACTCTTTAAAAAAAGTAAAAAGTGGATTAGGAACAGCTGGAGTAATAGTCATGAATAAGGATACTGATGTAATAGAAGCAATAGAAAGGTTTTCAAGGTTTTATAATCATGAAAGCTGTGGACAATGTACTCCATGCAGAGAAGGTACAGGTTGGATATTAAGAATGATGACAAAATTTAAAAAAGGGGAAGCATCTAAAAGCAATATTGATGACTTATTAGATGTTTGTTCTCAAGTAGAAAGTCATACTATTTGTGCATTAGGAGATGCTGCTGCTTGGCCTGTACAAGGTTTAATTAGACATTACAGAGCAGAAATTGAAGAAAGACTTTTGTCATATAAAAAATAAATGAATTATGGAAAGTAAAATTAAAGTAAAAATAAATGATGCTACTATATTAGTTCCCAAGGGTATCACTGTTATGCAAGCTTGCGAGTTAGCTGGAGAAGAAATACCTAGATTTTGCTATCATGACAGATTATCAATTGCTGGCAACTGCAGAATGTGCTTGGTTGAAATTGAAAAATCACCCAAACCAGTAGCGTCTTGTGCTATGCCCGTTGCACAGGATATGGTAATTAAAACTACAACAGAAAAAGTTAAAAAAGCCAGAAAGGGAGTAATGGAGTTTCTTTTAATTAACCATCCTTTGGATTGCCCAATATGTGACCAAGGCGGTGAGTGCGATCTACAAGATCAATCAATTTATTATGGAAAGTCTACAAGTAGATATAGAGAAAATAAACGTGCTGTTGAAGATAAAAACTTTGGTCCTTTAATAAAAACTGTGATGACTAGATGTATACATTGCACTAGATGTGTTAGGTTTATGGATGAAGTTGCAGGATCCCATGAATTAGGGGCTATAAATAGAGGAGAGCATATGGAGATTACCTCTACTTTAAAAAATGGTTTAAAAAGTGAATTATCTGGAAACATTATAGATCTATGCCCTGTAGGAGCACTCACATCTAAACCTTATGCTTTTACAGCTAGGTCTTGGGAATTAAACCACTTTAGTAGTATAGATATCACTGACTCAACTTGTTCCTCAATTAGAATTGATGAATTTGGAGGGGAAGTAAAAAGAATATTACCTCGTATTAATGAAGATGTTAATCAAGAATGGATATCTGATAAAGCTAGATTCTCTTATGATGGTCTCACTAACCAAAGAATTGACAAACCGTATATAAAAAAATATTCAAAATTATCAGAATGTGATTGGGAAAAAGCATTAAATATTTTTAAAAGTAAAATAAGTTCGCTTAAAAACGAACAAATCGCAGCTCTTTCTGGTTCTACAACAGATACAGAAACTTTATTTGTAGTAAAAAACCTTTTTGAAAAATTAAGAATCTATAATATTGATTGCAGAAATAATTTATCTAGGGGTAATTTTGAGTCAAGAAAAGATTGGTTATTTAATGCAGGAATAGGAGGTATAGACAAAGCCGATAAACTATTGTTGATAGGATGTGACCCTAAAAGGGAAACTCCAGTCTTGAACTCTAGGATAAGACAAAAATGGCTTACCTCTGACTTAGAAATTAAAGGGCTTTGTGTACCAGAGGATTTAAACTATCATATAGATAATTTAGGGGATGATATATCTTCCGTTGCAAATGAAATTTTTATAGAGAAAATAAAAAATTTCTTTTCTAGTGCTAAATATCCTATGATTATTTTTGGAGATAATATACTAGTATCTAAACAGGGAAGAAGAATACATCAAGCTATTAAACGTTTAGCATATAACTGCCATGTAGTTAATAAAGTATGGAATGGGCTGTGTTATTTAAGTCCTAATGCTTCAAGAGTAGGGGGTCTAGAGGTAGATTTTATTCCAAAAAATGAGGAATTTGCTGCTTTTAACCTAGAAAAAAGAATTAAGGAGAAAAAAGTAAAGCTTTTAATTTTAATAGAAAATGATGATTTTGATTGCAATAAACACAAAGAAGATGACTTATACATTATATATATAGGGCATCATGGAGATAGAAACGCTAATTTTGCAGACCTGATTCTACCTTCAACTGCTTACACAGAAAAAAAATCTTTGTTTATTAATCTAGAAGGGCGCCCTCAATTTACTGCAAAAGTTACCAAAGGTTTAGGGTCTGCTGTAGATAGTTGGAAGATATTTAGGGCTCTTGCAGATAAATTTAATTATAATTCTGAGTATAATACCCACATGGAGTTACTTGACTTAATTTATAAGGATTATCCTCATTTATCTTTTACAAATAAAGTAGTGCCTGCAGAAAACATTTTAGAACAAATAAGTCAAGAAGATATAATTTCAGAGGATATAAAAGTAAAAATAGAAAATTATTATCAAACATGTAGTATTACTAGATCGTCAAATAATATGGCTAATTGTGCAAAAGAGCTTCTACAACTAGAAAGCAATCAATGAATATTTTTTCATTA
>MDTB01054018.1_pt1 | contig 14413 bp, 19 predicted proteins | sample 811161 | NCBI WGS metagenome assembly MDTB01 (sample SAMN05326650, study PRJNA326480) | marine metagenome | isolation source: seawater | place: Mediterranean Sea | collected 2009
GATATTTTAGTTGAAAATTTTAAACCAGGAACTTTAGAAAGATGGGGTTTTGGTTATAAAGATACTAGCAAGAAATATCCAAAATTAATTTATGCATCTGCTTCTGGTTTTGGTCAAACAGGACCTTTTAAGTCATTACCAGCCTACGACATGGTAGTTCAGGGAATGGGTGGGCTTATGAGTGTGACTGGTCACCCAAACTCAGAGCCAACAAGGGTTGGTACTTCAATTGGCGATATTACTGCAGGATTATTTACTACAATCGCAATCAACGCAGCATTATATGACAGAAAGAAAACGGGTAAAGGTATGCATATTGATGTCTCAATGCTTGATTGCCAAATTGCTATTTTAGAAAATGCTATCGCAAGATATTTATCTAAAGGAGAAATACCTGGTCCTTTAGGATCAAGACACCCTTCAATAGCTCCTTTTGAAGCTTTTAAAACAGAAGATAGTTATATAATTATTGCTGCCGGTAATGATAAGCTTTTTGAAAATATGTGTAAAGTTTTAAAAATTAATCTTCACACAGATGAGAAATTTAAAAATAATGGAAATAGAAGTAAAAATATTGATGATTTAAAAAAAATTTTAGAATTAAAATTACAAACTAAATCTACATCAGAATGGTGTAAAATCTTTGAGGAAAATAAAATTCCATGTGGACCAATTAATAATATAAAAAATGCTGTCGAAAGTCCTCAAATAGCTGAGAGAAACATGATTGTTTCAGCCAATCATAATAAGATAGGAAATTTTAAAATGGCGGGAAATCCAATAAAAATGTCTCCTTACGAAGACCCCTCTACTAGAGGAGAAATTCCTGATTTAGATCAACATAGAAAAAAAATTTTAGACGAATTTAATTAATCTTTTTGCTCTTCAATATTTTCTACAGGATTGTCTTCTAAAGAATCGTCATCGTCATCATCGTTAACTTGATCTTCGTTCAAACTTGAAGCCTGAGGAACTTTTCTAGATCTTTTTGAAGGCAAAATAGGTTGTCCAGATTTTGAAACTTCACCTTTATAAATCTCTTCAAACGCATCGCCCTCTGGCGCATCAAAATCTTCTTTCTCAACGGCATCTTCAGGGTGATCTCTTGCCCTATCAATTGTAGCGTCTTCTAAAGCTTTTCTTTCAATTAATTTATCTCCAATTTCTCTGAGTGATATTACCGTTTTTTTATCATTATCTTCAGGCACCAATGGTTTATCCCCAGCACCTAATTGCAAAGTTCTCTCTTTTGCTAAGATAACTAAATCATATTGATTATCGACTTGCTCTAAACAATCTTCAACTGTAACTCTTGCCATGGACGTGCTTATAAAGTCTTAATAAAAAAATATCAAGTAATTAAAGTTGGTTTATAAGACTTAAACTTAATTAATAATAAAACGATAGAAGAAATCAAGTAAACTAGCATTAATTTAAATATACTGTTTACTGACATGCCAATATCTATCAAATAGCCAAAAATTATCGGTGCAAGAGCTGTCGAAAAAACCATTAGGCTAACAGTTAAAGCCCTTATCGATCCAAGGTATTTTGTACCATAAATTTCAGACCAGGTAGAAGTAATTAAAACGTTTGAGGCTCCATTTGTGATTGAAAGCATTATCATAAACAGTATGGGCGAAAAAATTAAATTAGAATTAATTACGATTAAAAAGGATATTATCATAGGTATTAAGTAAAATGGCAAAATTTTTCTTGCGCTAAATTTATCAATTAAAATACCAAATATACCTAATGATATAACACTAAAAATCGCGTAAAAAACAAAACCTCTGGCAAGATAAAACATATCCCAATCTTTACTTTCAAAAATAAAAGATTGATTTAAAAATATCCCTGTAATTAAAAATGGGGGAGCCAATATTGCAGGTAAAAGAAAATAAAATTTAATATCTCTAATAACCTCGCCTCTTTTCCAATTTTTGATTTTCTGTACTTGTTTTTCTTGAAAAATTGTATCTGATACTCTCTCTTTTTTTATTAGAAATAATAATAGTGGAATTACAATTATAAATAAAAAAATTGAGATACCAATCCAAATATTTTTCCAATAAAAAGCACTTAAAAAAAAAATCATAAAACCTGGCAAAATTCCTTCTCCTAATGATAAGCCCAACCATGAAAATCCTAGAGCTTTTCCTCTATTCAAATTAAAAAATTTAGCCATAGAAGTGCTTGATATGTGGCACATCAATCCTTGCCCAAACAATCTTAAAAAAAATAAACCAATGAAAAGCATTATAATAGAATTCATAATCCCAATAAACAAACATGTGCTAGCTAGTGACAAACCTACAAATAAAGTAAATTTACGCAAAGACGTTTCGTCAATCAATTTGCCTACCCAGATCAAAATTAAGCTACTTAGCAAAGTAGCTGAAGAATATAATGTACCAAACTCTGTATTTGTTAAATTTATTTCTTCTCTAAAAAAAGGATTAAATATTCCAATAAAAAATGTTTGCCCAAAACTAGAGCAGAATGTTAGAATAAATCCAAAGAATAAGTATTTAAAATTAAGTCTAATAAAACTATAATTATTCATGAAAAAAAGGAGTTTTTAATGTCAAAAGTATCATTTATAGGCTTGGGTGTCATGGGATATCCTATGGCAGGTTATATAGCAAAAGCTGGCCATGATGTAATTGTTTATAACAGAACAAAATCCAAAGCCGAAAAGTGGATAAAGGAATTTAATGGCAAATTAGCTGAGACACCGAAAGAATGTGTAAGCAATAGTGAATTTATATTTTCATGTGTTGGAAATGATGATGATTTACGTGAAGTAACAACGGGTGTAAATGGCGCATTTCAAAATATAAAGCCAGGTGGCGTATTTGTTGATAATACGACAGCATCAGCAAAAGTTGCGAGAGAACTATTCAATATTGCTAAAGAAAAGAAATTTGGTTTTTTAGATGCGCCTGTCTCAGGTGGTCAAGCAGGAGCAGAAAATGGGGCATTAACAGTTATGATAGGCGGAAATGAAAATGATTTTTTGAAAGCCCAGCAGATTATCGATTGTTATAGCAAAAAAATGAAATTACTTGGTCCGTCAGGTAGTGGTCAGCTTGCTAAAATGGTCAATCAAATTTGTATTGCGGGACTTGTTCAGGGTTTATCAGAGGGACTAAGATTTGGCCAAAACGCAGGTTTAAATGTTGAAGACGTTGTTGAAGTTATTTCTAAAGGTGCCGCACAATCCTGGCAAATGGAAAATAGGTTTAATACAATGCTTGATAATAAATTTGATTTTGGTTTTGCAGTTGATTGGATGAGAAAAGATTTGGCAATTGCTTTAGAAGAGGCAAATTCAAATGGTTCAAAATTACCAGTAACAGAAATTGTTGATAAATTTTATAAGCAAATACAGAAAGATGGCGGAAATAGATTTGATACCTCAAGTTTAATAACCCTATTACCAAAAAAATCATAGTGAATACACAAATACCTCAATTTTATGATAACAAAGATTTAATCTACGATGAAATATGGAACCTTTTATCAAGAGGTGTTGTTGATAGAGGTGAAGACTTTAGATTGCCAACTGTAATTCTTAATGACGGTAAACTTTCTGATGGGAGAGTTGTTGTTTTGCGTGGAGCATTTAAAGACATAAATACAATAAGGTTTCATACTGATTATCGCTCAGACAAAATTAGAATATTAAAAAATAATAATAATATTTATTTTGTTTTTTATAATAAAAAAAGAAAAATCCAGGTTAGAGTTAAAGGAACAGCTATAATCAATTATAAAAATGATATTACTCAAAAAGCCTGGGAAAAAACTCAAATAATTAGTAGAAAATGTTATTTAGCTACTAACCCGCCAGGCACAGCATCAGCGAATCCAACTTCTGGTTTATCAAAGGAGCTTGAAAGAAAAAATCCAAAAATTGACAGTACTGAAATTGGTTATAATAATTTTTGTGTAATCGATACTAAAATAAGTGAGTTTGAGTGGTTATACTTAGCTTCCCAGGGCCATAGAAGAGCTAAAATATCCTTAGTGAGTGAAAATAAATTTACTTCTGAATGGGTAACGCCTTAATATAAATTATATTAATTATTTTTTAAATTTTGTTTAAAGTTTTTCCAATTATTTACGTATCTAAGTGCATTTTCTTTTATAGCAATGATATCTTCATCCGTGACTTGTCTAATAACTTTTCCTGGTGAACCAACAACTAGGGACCTATCAGGAATATTTTTATTTTCTGCAATTAATGAATTTGCACCTATTATACAATTTTTTCCTATCTTAGATCCATTTAATATAGTAGCACCAATCCCAACTAAACTATCGTCACCAATCGAGCATCCATGAAGCATAGCTAAGTGTCCAACAGTTACTCCTTTGCCTATGGTTAGAGGAAAGCCAGCATCTGTATGCAAAACACAATTGTCCTGTATATTTGATCCATCTCCAACTTCAATATTTTCAATGTCACCTCTTAAAACGGCTCCAAACCAAACACTGGAATTTTCTTTTAAAGTTATATCTCCGACAACTATAGCGTTATTAGCTATCCAAGTTTCAACATGTCTTTGAATTTTTTTATTACCTAATTGATAAATTGTCATTTAATATATAAATTAATTATATAAAATATTTTTAAAATGTCTTTAACTAAAACGCCTATATGTAAGTTTGGAGAAAAAATTATAAATTTTTCTTTAAAATCTACTGAAAATAAGAATATCAAATTATCTGATATTAAAAGCTCAGCAGGAACATTGATAATTTTTATCTGCAATCATTGTCCATACGTTAAGGCAGTAATTTCTGAGATAGTAGAGACATCTAAAGAATTACGGAAAGTCGGAATTTCAACAGTAGCTATTATGTCTAACGACACGGTAAATTATAAAGAAGATAGTTTCGAAAATATGAAAGTATTTGCAAAAGATAACTCCTTCAATTTTCCATATGTAATTGATGAGAACCAAGTTGTAGCGAAAGAATTTGGTGCTGTATGTACTCCTGATTTTTTTGGTTATAATAATAAAGACGAACTACAATATCGTGGCCGGCTTCGTGAAATGAAAGAATTAAAACCAGTACCAAATAAACCAAACGAATTATTAGACGCCATGATACAAATATCAAAAACTGGTTTGGGGCCAAAAATACAATTCCCGAGTATGGGATGCAATATAAAGTGGAAATAACATGTTTGTAATTACAACTAGGAATTTTCCTCCAGACGTGGGCGGGATGCAATTTTTAATGTTTGGTATTGCTAAAAATCTTGTTAGACACGGACCTGTTCAGGTATTTGCCGATGATTTTAAAAATTCTAACGATTTCGATAATTCACAAGATTTCGCAGTTAAGAGAATTAAAGGAATTAAATTTTTGGCAAAATATAGGAAAGTTTCACAAATCCAAAATTTTGTATCCTTAAAAAATAATCCAAGAGCAATAATTTCAGACCATTGGAAAAGTATTGAAAAACTACCTTTAAATTTTTGCAATAAACAAAAAATTTTGTGTTTAATTCATGGAAAGGAAATTAATCATCCGATAGGTTCTCCTATACATACTAGAATGATAAGCTCATTAAATAAGTCATTTAAAATAATTGCAAATTCTAATTTTACAAAAAATTTAGCTATAGAAAAAAAAAATCGCTTCTAATAAAATTGAGGTAATAAATCCAGGTATTGATTTAAACCACAGTATTCATGAGACAGATTTACAAAATGCAAAAAAAATAATTAAAAATAATTCACCAATAATAGTAACTATAGCTCGTTTGGAACAAAGAAAATCTATTGATAAGGTATTGTTATCTATTAAAAATTTAAAATCTAAATATGAGAATTTAAAATATATTATTTTAGGCGATGGTGATGAATATAAAAATCTAAATAAAATTGTCAGCAATTTGAAACTGAATGACACTGTAGATTTTATACAAGATACTTCTCAAGGTTTAAAAAATGCTATTTTAAAATCCTCAAATATTTTTGTAATGCCCTCTATACAACAGGGGCGGTCTGTAGAAGGTTTTGGAATAGTTTTTTTGGAAGCTGCAAAATATGGTGTACCATCAATTGGGGGAATAAAAGGAGGAGCGGCTGATATAATTAAAAATGGCGAAACTGGTCTTTTATGCAACGGCGAACAACAATCTGAAATTTACAATGCTTTATTGAAGATGCTTGATGGCGACAAATATATTGAGATGGGCAAATCAGCTGAAATTTATTCAAAAGGATTTTCATGGGAAAATCAAATAAAAAAAATAATAAATCTTATTAATGAAAGGAAATAGAAATGAATATAAAAACTCTTAAATGGCTAGGAACATTTTTCGTACTAGTTGGAATACTTTTAACAAATTTAAATTTTTATCCTATAAATATTTTTTTTTCATGGATTTGGGGTTTGTGTTTGGACTTTAGCTGGTTACTTATCTAAAGATAAAGCGGTATTAACAAACTTTGGACTTCAAATACCTCTTTTTGGGATAGGATTTTTTAATTTAATCTTTTGAGATATTAATTAATTTTTCTGAAATATTTTTATAAACTTCTTCTGCACTTAAATCTTTTAAGTGAGAAGTGGATATGGATTTAAAATTACTTCTTTCAATACTAACTTTTTTTGGAGTTGTATGAGTTCCAAAAATTACAATGCCGTCACAATTTAAATGTGCAGCAATATGTGCAGGTCCTGTATCATTTGAAATTACGAACTTTGAGTTTTTAATGATACTGGCAAGATTTTGAATTGATGTTGGATTATTATTGTTTAATATAACCTCGAGACCAAGTTTTTTTGCTAATTTAATTTCATCATAATTTCCAGGAGCTGTTACCAAATTTAAGTTATGATGTTCTTTTTTTATAATATTTATTAATTCTTTAAAATATGGCCACCTTTTATGTACTAAATTTTTTGATGAAAATGGAGCAATATAAATATATTTTTGAAATTTAATTTTATAACCCTTATCAACTGCCCAATTAAAATCTGGGTAAAGAGTATTTTCACATTTTTGAATTCCTGATCGCCTTAATTGTATTTGAAATCTTTCTAAAACACCCTCTTTATCAAAATTTTCTTTAGTTTCATTAGATGTAAGTATATTTCTAGTAGAAGACCAATAAGATCTTAAAAATCTTTGATAAAAATATGTTCTTGAAGAGTTTTGAAGATCATAAACTTTCGCAAATTTGAGGTTGTTTAGTTTTTTAAACAAACCAAAATAATAAAAAAAGTTTATCATGGCTTTTCTTTCATCTAGAATTATATCGTCAACATATGGACAATTTTTAAAAAGTTTTGAAAATTTGTTAGTTGTCATGAAATAAATCTTATCTGATTTATGATGCTCTCTTATATCTTTTAAAACACCAGAAATTTGAACTATATCACCTAAAGAGCCATGTTTGATTATTAGAATATTTGACATATTAAAATATATTAAATATCAGCAAGTTATGAATTCTTCTAATAAAATTTTAGCGCCAATTTCTGTAGGTGAATTAATTGATAAAATAACAATTTTAGAGATTAAGATAGAAAAAATACAGGACAATAATAAACAAAAATTTATAAAACATGAGTTAGAAAGTCTTAATAAATTACTTGCAGATATAAATTTTTCCAAGGATCAAAAAAAAACTGTGAATTTCTTAAAAAAAGAACTAAATACTGCAAATCGTAAATTGTGGAAAATTGAAGATGATATAAGGCATCTTGAGTCTATTAAAGAATTTAACGAAGAATTCATTGAATTGGCGCGTAATGTTTATTTAACAAATGATAAACGGGCTTCTCTTAAACAAAAGTTAAATCAAATTACTAATTCTGATATTGTTGAAGTCAAAAGTTATAAAAAATATTAATCTATATCTAGACTTGGTATTTGAGCTCTAAGTCTTGTAACAAGGTCTGTATCAACATCAGCCAAAAGTATTCCTTCGCCATCTTTTTTTTCAGCTAAAACTGCTCCATCTGGTGAAATAATAAGTGAGTGACCATAAGTTTCTCTTTGATTTTGATGAATTCCAGTTTGTGCAGGCGCAAAAATATAACACATATTTTCTATTTCACGTGCTTTCAATAAAGTATGCCAGTGTCTTTCTCCAGTATTTTTAGTGAAAGCAGATGGAACTGAAATAAAAATTGCACCATCTTTAGTAAGTTTTCGATACATTAAAGGAAATCTTAAATCATAGCATATTGTTAGGCCAATTTTACCCCACGGCAAGTTGTGAATTTTCAAACTGTTACCAGCTTGAAATTTTTTTGATTCTTCATATGTCTCGCCATTTGGTAGTTTTACATCGAACATGTGTATCTTATCATAATAATTAACAACTTTTCCACTCTGATCTATTAAAATAGATCTATTAAATAATTTATTGTTTTTATCTTTGACTGGCATTCCACCAATCAAAAACCATATTTTATTTGTTTTCACAAAATCACAAATCGCTTTTATAAAATTATTATTTTCAAAACTTTCCGTTTTTGAGAGAAGTTCTTGTTTATCTAAAGAAAATAATGACGAATTTTCAGGAGTTGTAATAAATTCAGCATTATCTTCGATTGCTTTTTTTGAATAATTTAAAATTTTAGAGAGATTTTCATCTACATTATCTGATGAACATAATTGGATACATGCTACTTTAAATTTCAAAATTACCTATTTATTGAACTTACAAAATTCCAACTACAATCAAAACTTGGAATAAAGATTTCAGATATTTCGCAATTACCACATGCTTTATCAAATGTTTTTAACCAACTATCAACTTGACGGGGTTTTTTATTTTTAGAGCCAACTTGAGCTGTTATAACTCCATTAGATTTTACAATTCTTTTAATCTCAGAGATATTTTTTTCAGCAAGGTTAACGCAATACTGATCATCATTTAAATCTATGAACAAATGATCGTATTTTTCATTTTCACATTTTTTAATGTTTTTAAATGCATCGCCCCAAATGCAATTAACTTTATTGCTTTTATTAATATTTTTAAAAACAGTGGGTAAATACATTTGGCATGCTTTCACTACTTCTTCATCTAATTCAAACCAGTCAATGTAATTAAAGTTATTATTGATACATTCTCTTGCGACTCCGCCATCTCCTCCTCCTATAATTGCAGCGGAATTATTTTTTTTTGAAAGCTTTAAACCAGAATTAACAAATGTTGACGAATAAAGCTTTTCATCTTTTTCAGCAACCTGTATTTCGTTATCAATAAATAATGCATTTCCAAACTCTTTGAGTTTTAAGATTTCAATATGCTGGCCCATTTTAGATTTAAAATCTTTAATTATTTTTTCAACTACATAAGATTTCTTGTATCCATCAGAACTATAAATATCATGATAATGATGTATCGTATCTCTTGAAATCTCTTTTTTAACAACACAAGAATGATTTATTTCTTTTTTAAGAATATTTAAAGAAACATTTGGATTAATTCTTCCACATGTAAAGAAATCAAAACTTATAATACCGTGTTCAGGAAAAGTGTGAAAGCTCATATGGCTTTCTTTTAGTAATGCTACCATTGTAAGTCCTTGGGGTGAAAACTCGTATTTTGATATATTGATAATTCCTACTTTTGCTGCTTTTGCAATTTTATTTATTACTTTTTCGTAAAATTCTGGCGTGTAATCTTCTTTAACTCCTAAAAAATCTAAAGTTATATGATCTCCAACTTTAACCATTTAGGTATCTCCCTTTTTATAGTTTTTAACCTTTTTTAATACTTTTCTCATTAAACTATATGACAAAAGTTTTGGTTTGCCAACTCTTAGACAATCTATATACTGACTCGCAAGATACTCAACCTCTTGTGCTAGCTCAAAGGCTGTTGATAAATTAATATCAAATGCCACTTGCCCGTGGTTTTCTATCAGACAAGCCTTCCGGTCTTTTAAAGATATAATAATATTTTTAGATAATTTTGAAGTACCAAAGGTATCGTATTTTGCACATCTAATATCTTCACCTCCTGCCACTGCAACCATATAGTGAAAGGGCGGAATTTTTTTTCTTAAACATGATAATATTAAGGCATTATGTGAGTGACTATGAACAATTGATCCTGAATATTTTTTTGCTTTATATATATCTCTGTGAAACCTCCATTCCGATGAAGGGGTATGTTTTTTTGTGTAGCGCCCTTTTAAAGAAACAAAAACAATATCACTAGATTTTAAGCTAGAGTATTTTTTGCCACTAGGAGTAATAAAAAAACCTTCTTTATATCTAACTGAGATATTGCCTGATCTAAGAGGGGAAAGATTAGTGGTATTAAGTAATTTTGAATATCTTATAATTTCCTTTTTAATTTTTAGTGAATTCATTATAATATTTTTTTTATATCCGCGGGCTTAAAGACTCCTTTTTCAGTTATAAATCCACTAATTAAATTTGCTGGGGTAATATCAAACCCCAAATTAAGACCTTTTGTATTTTTTGGATAAATATTTACTTTTCTAATAGTATTATCTTCATCGACACCCACGACTTGTTTTAGCTCATCATCAGATCTTTCTTCAATTGGAATGAGTCCTCCATTCTCTAAATTTGGATCATAAGTTGTGCTAGGAAGAGCTACATAAAACGGGATGTTGTTATCTTTTGCTGCTAAAGCTTTTAAATAAGTTCCAATTTTATTTGCTACATCCCCATTTTTGCTAACTCTATCTGTACCGACTATACATAAGTCCACCTCACCTCTTTGCATTAATAAACCTCCTGTATTATCTGCTATCACTTTATGATTTATTTTTTCGTGAATTAATTCGTAAGATGTTAAAGATGAACCCTGGTTTCTGGGTCTGGTTTCATCTACCCAAATATTAAGATCAATCCCCTCGTCTCTTGCTTTATAAATTGGCGCTGTAGCAGTTCCCCAATCAATCGTAGCTAACCATCCTGCATTACAATGCGTAAGGATATTAATTTGTTTCTTTTTAATTTTCTGTAATATTTGTAATCCATATTCTCCAATTTTTTCACAGATCTTTATGTCTTCGTTGCATATTTTAATACACTCTTCCAGTATGGACTGTGTAATATTTTGAGCATTCACTTTATTTAAAATTCTATTAACAGCCCAAGATAAATTTACAGCTGTCGGTCTTGCTTTTTTTATCTCTTTGGCCTTTTCCTTCACAAAATTAATATCTTCTTTTTCTTTAGAGGCTAGATATAAGGCATAGGCAGCTGTAGCTCCAATAAGTGGTGCTCCTCTTACTTTCATTTCCTTAATGGCATTAAATGCATCAATAAAATTATTTAGGGAAATAATTTCGAAATTGAAAGGTAATTTTGTTTGATCAATAATTTTGACTACTTTTTCTGCAGGTTCAAACCATATAGTTCTATAATTCTCACCAGCAATTTTCATTTTTTTAAAACCCTACCTGCAATAGTTGCTAACTTTTTTATTGTTTTTTTTGTTCTTTTTTTTGGATCCGTAATGATTGCAATATCTAAACATTTTGTTGCGGGATCTTTATCATCAACATATTTTGTGTAATTTTCTATAATATCTTTTATCATTTCTTTTGCTTTCGATGCGTTTTCTAGCAATACTTTAATAACTTGTTGAACATCTACATTCTCGTGGTCAGGATGCCAGCAATCGTAATCTGTTACCATTGATATTGAGGCATAACGAATTTCTGCCTCTCTTGCTAGTTTTGCCTCTGGCATATTTGTCATGCCTATAACGTCAGCTTTCCATGATCTATATAATTGCGACTCAGCTAATGAGGAAAATTGCGGTCCCTCCATAGCTACATATGTGCCTCCTCGTTGAAAGGGAATTTTTAATTTTTTAATAGATGACTCGCATGCGTCCATCAAAGATTTCGACGTTGGATTAGCCATTGAAACATGCGCAACTATTTCATTATCAAAAAAAGTTTTCTTTCTCGCGAAGGTTCTGTCAATAAATTGATCAATTATAACAAATTTACCAGGTTCAAGTTCTTCTTTCAAAGAGCCAACTGCAGATACTGAAATTATATCGGTCACTCCCCTTTGTTTCAGTGCATCTATATTAGCTCGGAAGTTTATATTAGATGGGGATATCAAATGTCCCCTTCCATGTCTTGGAATAAAACAAAAGCTTTGTGTTGCAAATTTTGCCTCTAGAATTTGGTCAGATGGTTCGCCCCATGGAGTTTTAACTTTTATCCACTTTTCGTTAGATAAACCCTCTATATTATATAACCCACTGCCACCGATTATTCCTAATTTACTCATGACTAATTAACTTAATTATATTAATTATTCTTATAATGAAATTAGAAAAAACAATTAAATCAATTCCTGATTATCCCAAAAAAGGTATTCTTTTTAGAGATATCACATCTCTATTAGAAAATAAGAAAGCATTTAATACAACTATAAAAAGAATGTATAAAATTACAAAAAAAATACCCCATAATAAGCTTGCAGCTATTGAGTCTAGGGGTTTTATTTTTGCTTCTGTACTTGCGTATTTAGAAAAAAAACCTCTAATATTGTTAAGAAAGAAAAATAAACTTCCAGATAAAAGAATTTCACAAAAATTTACCTTAGAATACGGAAAGGCAACAATTGAGGTGCATAAAAGATCAGTCAAAAAAAATGATAAAATATTAATTGTTGATGACTTGATCGCAACTGGAGGTACAGCTCTTGCTGCTGCGAAACTAATTGAAAAATGCAAAGGGAAAGTCGCGGGGTATATATTTTTAATTAATTTATTCGATTTACCTGGTAATGAAAAATTAGAAAAAAAAAATTATAAGTCTTTTAGTTTAATAAAGTTTCCAGGACATTAAATATTTTTAATGACAAGACTCATTAAATTTTTTTAATCTCCAATAATTATATGGCCAAGGTGTTAAAAAACCTACTAATAACATGATAGGTATCACCCACCATGTCAAAATTGCTCCTCCAGTTAAGAGATAGTCAGTCAAATTCATCGCGATTTCCATTGATAACATAGATATAAAACTCATTCCAAATGCAGTTTTAATTGCATCTTTAAGACTAAAATTTTGTTTTAAAAGAATAAAAGTTTCTAATAAAATGCTAGTAATTAAACCATTAATTATAGCCAATGTCATAATACCAAGTATAGGGAAAGGTATTTTTGTGAGTTGAAAAAAAAGAATTGTTCCAAAATCACCTATTGAACATCCAAAAACGCACCAAAGTGTATTCTTCGCACTTTTAATCCAAGTATTTTTACATTTCCAGTGAAAGTTTTTTAATGTTAAATCCATTATTTAGTTAATATTAGTTTTTGAAATCATCCCAGCCTCTAAATGACCTGGTACATTACATCCTACGTATAACTCGGCGCTTGTTGAGAATTTCCAGATTAACTCTCCAGATTTATTTGGTTCAAGCAAAACGCTATTCGAATGACTATGTGCCATTTTTTTATCGTGCTTAGACATTTCTTTCATTTTTATTTTATTAATTTTAGTGGGAAGCAAAATACCTTTTTTCATCATTTCAAGCATTTCGGGACCATGTTTTTTATGCATTTTCATTGTAGCGATATTAAATTCATGCACGAGCATACCTTTATTTTCTACAATAAATTTTATGGTTTCATTTTTCTTAACGTTAATAATTTTGGGTTCGTAATAGTTATCGTACATTGAAATTTTAATTGTTTTATTCACTTCAGAAACTTTACCTTTTGTACCAATCATTTTCATTGGCGCTGCAAATACATTAAAAGATATCTGAATAAATATAGTTAATAAAATTAATTTTTTCATAACTTTACCTTTCATTTAGTTTTAGTTGATATTGATATTTTTGCTCTGGCCAGTACGATTTAACATAAGCCAAAACATTTTTAATTTGGTTGTCAGTCAGCTTATCTGAAAAGCCCCCCATTTTACCTTTGTAATTTTTTACATATTTACTTAATCCATATTTTGTAATGTAAAAAAGTGTATTATCGTCATGATGCCATGTGTGTCCATCTCCATTCATTGGGGGAGCAAGTCTGTGGCCGTCTTTATCTAGTTTCACATCCCAATTTATTTGACCCGATAAATTTTTTTTATGACAAGACGCGCAGTTCTTTAAATAAAGAGCTTTACCTTCGTTAAATTGCTTTGTTTTAATTGTTGATTTTTTAATTGTTTCTACAACATTATGGTTCAATGATAAACCTTCGGTTGTAAAAAAAATTATTATTAAAAATATATTTATTCTCATTTTTTAATTATAAATTTATAATTTGCCGAAATTTTGTTGCTATCAGTCAAATGGTAGCGGGAGGCAGATTTGAACTGCCGACCCCGGGCTTATGAGTCCCGTGCTCTAACCAACTGAGCTATCCCGCCATGTCAATCATTCGTACTTTCTATGATCTTTTTTATCATA
>MDTB01102091.1_pt1 | contig 14412 bp, 14 predicted proteins | sample 811161 | NCBI WGS metagenome assembly MDTB01 (sample SAMN05326650, study PRJNA326480) | marine metagenome | isolation source: seawater | place: Mediterranean Sea | collected 2009
AGAAGAGCCTGAAGAAATTGCTCAAGCTATATGTAAACTATTATCTTCAAAAAGCCTAAGATCTAATTTATCTAAAAAAAGTTACGAGCTCTCAAAAAAATATTCGTGGGAACGATGTGCTGATGAAACATTTATTTTCTTGAATAAAGTTAAAACGAGTTTTTATAAAGAGGAAATATGATGAAAATTTGTATTGTTGTAGATGATTATTTGCCCGCTAGCAAAAAGGTTGCAGCAAAGATGATGCATGAATTAGCTATAGAATTGACCAATCAAAAGCATGAAATTACTGTAATTACACCTGATTCTGATATATCACGAAAAATCGAAATATCTGAACTTGACTGTATTAAAGTATGTAAATTTAAATCAGGTAGCATTAAAAATGTCTCAAAAATTCAAAGAGCGGTTAATGAATCTCTTTTGTCTTTTAAGGCCTGGAACTATTGTAATAAATATTTTAAAAATAATCCGCATGATCTGATTTTATATTATTCTCCTTCAATATTTTGGGGCCCGCTGATAAGAAAATTAAAAAAACTATGGAATGTAAAATCCTATCTAATATTAAGAGATTTTTACCCCCAAATGTTTTTTGATGAAGGTCTTATTAAAGAGTACTCGCTGATAGGATATTATTTTAAGTTTTTTGAATGGATCAATTACAAATATGCAGACATAATTGGCATTGAATCCCCTAAAAATTTGAAATGGTTCAATAACAAAAAAAAATCAAAAAAACCTTCTGAATTACTTTATAACTGGGCTTCAGATAAGCCAGTAACCACTAATGATAGTAAATATAGAAATATGTTAAATCTAAATGATAAAGTTGTTTACTTTTACGGAGGGAATATAGGGCCCCAGCATGATATGCCAAATTTAATTCGCCTTGTGAAATCTATGGAGCATGAAAAAAAAGCACATTTTGTAATTACTGGTCAGGGATTTGCAGTAAATATTTTGAAAAATTTAATTAAGCAAGATAATCTTACTAATATTACTTATCTACCATCAGTTCCTCAAGATGAATTTAAGATAATGCTTTCTGAGTTCGATATTGGCTTATTCACATTAAATAAAGACCATACTACCCATAATATACCTGGAAAACTTTTAGGTTATATGGTCCAAGAAATGCCTATTCTAGGAAGTATCAATATAGATAATGATATTGAAGAAATTATTGGTAATAATAATGCAGGCTTAATAAGTATTACTGGCGATGACCAACTTTTTTTAAAAAATGCATTGCTATTACTTAATAATAAAGAACTAAGAAATGAAATGGGAAAAAATGCAAAGAAACTATTACAAAATACTTTCTCTGTTAAGGAGGCATGCTCAAGAATTCTCGAGAGTTGTGAAAATTTATGAATAACACTATAGAACCGAAAGAAGCCTTTCCATACAGACCTCCAACTGATGAAATAAGAGAAAAATACTCTCATATTTTTTTAATAGATAAGCGACTGCCAAACAGGTTTTTAAAGGTTCTTTTTGATAAATTTACTGCATCTATTTTATTAATTTTCTCAATTCCGATATTAATTCTTTTAAAAATTTTTTATGTAATTGAAGGATTTTTAATACCTGCAAATAAGGGACCTATGCTCTTTTATTACAATGCTATAAGTGCTGGAAAAGTTATACCAAAATATAAAATTAGACTCATAAAGATGAAATTTATTGATACTGAAGGTGCAAAAAAACATGATTGGCTTGCTTATTCAGCAGAATGGACTGAGGAAAGCAGGACATATGTTGGACAATTTGTTAAGAAATTCTATTTAGATGAAATACCACAATTCTGGAGTGTGCTTATTGGTGATATGAGTATTGTCGGGCCAAGGCCATTATCAGTCATGCACTTTGAAAGAGATAAGGCTCAGGGCAATGTAACAAGATCGATTCTTAAGGGAGGTTTATTAGGCCTGGGACACATTAATAAAGGTACTTCAGAGATGGGCAATTCAATATATGAATATGAGTATGTTGAAGAGTATATCAAAAGATCATCACTACAATTATTAAAATTAGATTTATGGATTATATGGAGAGGCATTATAATAATCCTTAGAGGTGGCGGATATTAACATAAAGCAATAGTCTATAAGAGAGTTTATATGAATTCAAAAAATATATTTAAAGATAAAATTTTAATGATCACTGGTGGCACCGGTTCATTTGGAAATGCTGTTACAAAAAGATTTTTAGATTCAGATATTAAAGAGATAAGAATATTTAGTAGAGATGAAAAAAAACAAGATGATATGAGGAAAAAATATAACAACCAAAAGCTGAAGTTTTATTTAGGAGATGTCAGAGATATTAATAGTGTTAAGTCGGCAATGATTGATGTAGATTACATTTTTCATGCAGCAGCACTTAAACAAGTCCCCTCATGTGAGTTTTATCCATTACAAGCGGTTCAAACAAATATACTTGGAACTGCAAATGTAATTGAATCAGCCATTTCATTAGATGTAAAAAGAGTGATTTGTCTAAGTACTGATAAAGCTGTATATCCTATTAATGCTATGGGAATAAGCAAAGCTCTTATGGAAAAAGTTGCTGTGGCTAAATCAAGAGAAAGTACAAAGACATGTATTTGTGTAACAAGGTATGGAAATGTAATGGCTTCAAGAGGCTCAGTAATACCATTATTCCATAATCAGATTACAAATAATTTACCAATTACTATTACAGATCCAAAAATGACAAGATTTATGATGACTCTTGAAGATGCGGTTGAGCTTGTTTTATATGCCTTTGAAAAAGGTGATCCCGGAGATATTTTTGTACAAAAATCTCCAGCTTCCACGATAGAAACTCTTACTTTAGCCATCAAGGAACTAATGAATAAAGACAGTTATGAAGTAAAAGAAATCGGAACAAGGCATGGAGAAAAATTATATGAATCACTATTAAGTAAAGAAGAGATGGCAGTTTCCGATGATTTGGGTAATTATTACCGAGTACCAAAAGATTCTCGTGATTTAAATTATGATAAATATATTGATGAAGGTAAGTCAAAACTCTCTTCAGCAGATGAATATAATTCACACAATACAGATCGATTAGATGTCAAAGGAACAAAAAAATTATTGTTAAAATTAGATCTTTTTAATTAGAGATAAAATTTTATTTACAAAGAATCAATTAAAAACTAATGACCAAAAATAAAAACTTGAAAGTCCTCATTACCGGAGCTGACGGTTTTATAGGTAAAAATCTCTCAGTAAGGCTTAGTGAAAAGCCTGATATAGAAATTATTAAGTTTGTTCGAGGAGATAGTGACGAAAAATTAAAAAGTGATATAAATAAGTCTGACACAATAATTCATCTTGCAGGAGAGAATAGACCTGACAATGAGGATGCTTTTAAGACTAATTATTATTTAACTGAAAAAATCTGCGAATTTATCAGACTAGAAAAAAAGAATATACCGATAATTTTTGCTTCATCCACTCAAGTTACCATGGATAATCTTTACTCAAAAAGCAAGCTTGCTGCAGAAAAATATTTATCTGAACTCGCAATGAAAAATAATAATACAGTAAAAATATATAGACTCCCTGGTGTTTTTGGCAAGTGGTGCAAACCAAATTATAATTCAGTGGTTGCAACATTCTGTCACAATATTGCTAGAGATATAGACATTATTGTAAACAATGATGCAGCTAAAATTGAATTAGTATACATTGATGATTTAGCAGATGACATATTAAAAGCTATTAATAAAAAAGAATCTGGTTTAAGTTGGGGTAAGCTAAGTAAAAGTTATGAAATATCAGTTGGCGAATTAGCAAAAAAGATCTATGCTTTTAAAGAATCAAGAAATAGTTTAATTTCTGAGAAAGTGGGTTTGGGATTAACTAGAGCACTTTACTCGACTTATATTAGTTATTTGCCTATAGATTCTTTCATCTATGATTTGCCAAATCACGGAGATGAAAGAGGACACTTTGTTGAAATCCTAAAGACTATTGATAGCGGTCAATTTTCCTTTTTAACAATAAAACCTGGAATAACTAGAGGCAATCACTATCATCATTCCAAAACAGAAAAGTTCCTTGTTGTTAAGGGCAAAGCCAAACTTAGATTTAGGCATATGATATCGAACGAAAGACACGAATTAGTAATATCAGACGATAAAATTCAAATTATTGATACAATTCCTGGATGGGTACATGATGTTACTAACATTGGAAAGGATGACGTAATTATGTTGTTATGGGCAAACGAAATATTTGATATTAAAAATCCTGATACAATTACTCAAGATGTCTAAACTTAAAAAGTTAAAAGTTATTACTGTTGTAGGAACAAGACCAGAGATTATACGTTTATCTAGAGTGATTCCTTTATTGGATAAACATTGTAATCACATACTTCTTCATACAGGTCAAAATTACGATTATGAACTCAATAAAATATTTTTTGAAGATTTAAATATTAGAGAACCAGACTATTTTATAAATTCTGCCAACAATAGTCCCGCTAAGACTATAGGTAATGTCATAAGTGGGGTCGAGGACATACTTATAGATGAAAAGCCAGATGCTGTTTTAGTCTTGGGTGATACAAATAGCTGCATGTCAATAATTTCTGCAAAACGCCTAAAGATTCCAACTTTTCATATGGAGGCGGGTAATCGATGTTTTGACATGCGAGTTCCAGAGGAGATTAACAGAAGAATTGTGGATCACACAGCTGACATAAATCTTCCATACAGCTCAATTGCAAGAGAATATTTGCTCAGAGAGGGTATTTCACCAGATACAATAATTAAAACTGGAAGTCCAATGTTTGAAGTTCTTTCATATTTTAAAGAATCAATTAATAAATCAAAAATTTTGAATAATTTAAATTTAAAAAAAGGAAGATTTTTTGTTATAAGTGCGCATAGAGAAGAAAATATTGATTACGATAATAATTTTAAAAGTTTAGTCAGTATTTTAAATACTCTGTCTGAAGATTATGATTTACCAGTAATAGTTTCTACACATCCAAGAACTCAGAATAAAATTAATGATCTAAATATAAAATTTCACAAAAATGTAAGCTTATTAAAACCGCTTAATTTTACAGACTACAATAAACTGCAAATTTCCTCAAAGGTAACACTCTCAGATAGTGGCACCATAAATGAAGAGGCATCTATCTTAAATTTTCCAGCACTTAATATTCGTGAAGCTCATGAAAGACCAGAGGGTATGGAAGAAACAGCTGCTATGATGGTTGGCTTAAATATTGAAAGAGTCATGCAAGGCATTATGATCTTGGAAAAACAACCAAAAAAGCAAAATGGCACTAACCGTATAGTAGAAGATTATAGTATACCGAATGTTTCTGAGAAAATTGTTAAGATTATTCATAGTTACACAGATTACGTTAATAGAGTCATTTGGAAAAAATACTAATAGCATTTTTTAAGGATACTAATGATTACTTTTAATAATTTAAGTAAAGATGCCCCTTATGAAAGATTTAAAAAGGAATACGATAAAGCTCTTTCCAAAAATCAAAATATAATAGAGGCAATATGCATATCTTCAATCTTAAAAGATTCCTCACTAGTTGATTCAAGATTCGTAAATTTAAAGATAGTTAAAAATGATGAGTTTATATTTTTCTCTAATTATACCTCACCCAAATCTAAACAATTTGCTTCACATAATCAAATATCTGTTGCAATATTTTGGTCAGAAACAAATGTACAAATTAGAATGCACGCAAACATTAAAAAACTTTCAAATACCGAGAATAATAAATATTTTAAATCAAGAGACAAAAATAAAAACGCTTTAGCTATTAGCTCCAAACAATCTCAAATAATTGATTCATATGCAAATATAAAAGAAAATTATAATAAAGCCTTAAAAGAAAGTAATTTGAAAATTTGTCCTGAGTATTGGGGAGGATATAAATTTACACCTTTTTATTTTGAATTTTGGAAAGGAAATAAAAATAGGCTCAATAAAAGGGAAGCTTATGAAAAGACAAGCGAAGGCTGGAATAAGTTTTTGCTTCAACCATGAAGATAAAAATATTTGCGAAAGTTGTCAATTAGTATAAAATTCTACACAAAATATGTATATTCTTGATATATTCAATATTAATCTCTTTCACATAAAATCTTAACGACCTATTAAGCGAGTATCACAATAGCTAAACTAAATAAAAATAATACTCTAATAAATAATAAAATCAAAGCTGAAAAATTTGTGCTTATTGACGAAAATGGAGAAAAAAAAGGATTGGTATCATTGGATGAAGGGTTAGAAGTTGCTCAAGAAAAATCTTTAGATTTAGTTCAAGTTTCACCTCTTAATACTAATCCAGTTGTTTGTAAATTATTAGATTATGGAAAACATCTCTTTGATAAGAAAAAGAGTAAAAATGTCAAATCTAAAATCAAAAGAAATACAACAAAAGAAATAAAGTTTAGACCTTCTACAGATGTAGGTGACTATAATATTAAATTAAAAAAAATTAAAAGCTTTATTCTTGATGGAGATAGGACTAAAATAACAATCCGTTTTAGAGGAAGAGAAATACTTAACAGTGATATGGGATTAAATTTACTTAATAAATTAAGAGTTGAACTAGAAAGCATCGCTCAAGTTGATCAAGAACCTGAATTAGAAGGCAGGCAACTAATTATGGTTCTTTCACCAACAAAGAAAAAATAACAATTTTACTAATATGGGATATAAACTAAAAACACATTCTGGAGCATCTAAACGATTTAAGAGATCGGGTAGCTCTATAAAGAGTAAGAGTGCTAATAGAAATCATATTCTTACAAAACAATCTACTAAAAGAAAGAGACATAATAGAGGACTAAATAAGCTTAAAGGAATCACTCTTAAAATTGCTTCAAAGCTTATAAAATAAAAATGCCAAGAGTTACTAAATCATTATCAGCAAAATCCAAACACAAAAAGATTTTAAAACTTACCAAGGGTCATTATGGAGCAAGAAGCCGTCTCTTTAAAACAGCAAAGCAATCCAACATTAAAGCTTTGCAGTATGCATTTAGAGATAGAAAAAATAAAAAAAGAGCCATGAGAGCTCTATGGATTTCAAGAATTAATGCAGGCAGTAGATCGTTGGGTATTTCATATTCAAAGCTTACAAGTTCTTTAAAAAATAAAAATATTATTCTGAATAGAAAAATCTTATCAGATATAGCTCACTCAGATGGACAAACTTTCGAAAAAGTTGTTAAAGAAGCTATTTCATAAGACATATCAAAATGTCATCAAATAAAGACATTTACAAGCCACATTTAAAAAAAGAACCTGGATCATTGCATCCTATTAATAATATGAAAGATTATATTATGGATTTGCTTACATCGTTAGGTTTTGAAATAGTAGATGGGCCTGAGGTCGAAACAGAAAAGTTTAATTTTGATATGCTCAATATCAATAAAGCCCATCCTGCAAGACAAATGCATGATACTTTTTATATTAATGGTAAATCTAATCTGCTTAGAACACACACTTCTCCAGTTCAAATTAGGGGCATGCTTAAAAAAAAACCACCTTTAGCATTTATTTCCGGTGGTAAGGTTTATCGAAAGGATGATGATGCTACTCATCTTCCAATGTTTCATCAAGTAGAAGGGATTTGTGTCGATAAAGAAATTAGTTTTTCAAACCTAAAAGACTTAATTTTTAAGATTGTCCATTCATTATTTGATAATAATACTAAAGTAAGATTTAGGCCATCTTATTTTCCTTTTACAGAACCTTCAGCAGAAGTTGATATTTTATCGAAAGAAGGAAAATGGCTTGAAATTTTAGGTTGTGGCATTGTAAATCCAAAAGTTCTTGAAAATTGTAAAATTGATTCTAATTTTTATAGTGGACTTGCATTTGGTCTTGGCATTGAAAGAATTGCAATGCTCAAACACGATGTTAAAGATATTAGAGATTTTTATAAATCAAATTTAGATTTCTTAAAACAATTTAAATGAAAATATCATATAAACATTTGATAAAACATATTACTACACCAACTGATATAAATGAGATGTCAGAAAGGTTATTTCAATTAGGACATGAACATACGATAGATAACAATGTTTTTGATATAGAATTTACACCCAATAGAGGAGACTGTCTTTCTGTTTTCGGTCTTTTGAGAGATTTAAAACCTTTTTATAAAATAGAACTTGAGAATAAATCGTATGAAAAAAATTTAAAACCATTGAATATGGATTTTGAAAATAATGCATTAGAATCTTGTCCATCTATTTCATTTCTAAAAATTGAAATAGATAAACCAGTTTCTAAATATCAAGGATCTTTGGAGAACTACTTTAGCGATTTAGACAATAAACAAATTAATTTTTTTACAGATATATCTAATTATATTTCATACGAAATGGGTCAACCTACTCATTGTTATGATGCATCAAAAATTGATGGAAAATTGTCACTAAATGAAAGTACTGAAAATTGTAAATTTCACACTCTTTTGGACACTGAAATTCAACTTAAAAATAAAAATTTAGTATTTTCTTTAAATGATAAAATTATTAATTTAGCTGGCGTTATTGGTGATAAAGATTCGAGCTGTTCGAAGGATACCGTATCTGCAATTATTGAATGCGCCTATTTTAAACCCGAAAAAATAATTGGTAAGTCAATAGAATATAACATCAATTCTGATGCAGCTTATAAATTTGAAAGAGGCGTTGACATTTCATGTCATGAAAGAGTGTTAAGAAGATTTATTCAAATAGTCAAAGAGCATACTAATATAATTCAATTAGCTTTCTTCAACAAAAATTATATTGATTTTAAAAAAAATAGAATTAAATATGATGCAAAGTTTTTGAGTCAAATTATTGGAATTGACATAAATAAATATGAATATGAAAAAATCTTTTCAAAACTAGGGTTAAAAAAAATTAATAACTATGTCGAAATACCACCATATAGATCCGATCTAGCTTCTCAAAATGATCTTGCTGAAGAAATTTCAAGGGTAATTGGTTATGACAATATACCAAGAAAAGAATTTACAATTCCATCAAAAAACAAAGAATTAAATTTAAATGAAGCAAAATTAAAAAAATACTTAACGAGCTATGGCTTTTCAGAAGTAATTAATTTTCCATTTGTTTCTGAAAATACTGTTAAATCAATAAAAGTTGATAATTCACTTGATTCGAATAAGGAGTTTTTAAGAACAAATTTGAAAAAATCACTTATAAATAATTTAATTTATAATGAAAGAAGACAAAAAGATTCTATTAAGTTGTTTGAAGTTTCTGACGTATATTCTTATGACAAAGATATTAAGAAACAAAGAATGATTGGCATTATTGCCAGTGGGAGAGTTGGAAATAATTATGAGGAATTCTCTTCAATAATAGACAAAAAATACTTAAAAAAAATTTTAAACTCGTTTCTTAAAATTAATGAAAGTTCATTTGAATCAGTTTCAAGAGAATCACTTAGCACTAAATCAAAGCACCCAATAACATATTTAGAAATTGATTTGTCAGATTTTGAGCAAGATGACTTTATTTATGATGATTCAATTTCTATTTGTAAATCATTTATAACATATCAAACTATCTCAGATTTTCCTGTATCAACTAGAGATGTTTCTTTTTCTATTACTAATTATGACGGATTAAAAAAATTAGAAGACGATATGCTTTCGTACAAAAATAAAATTTTAAAAGAATCTTTTATATTTGATTATTATGAAAATATAAAAATTCCAGAAATCAAGTTAGGTTTTAGGTTTGTATTTCAAGCTGGCAATAGAACTATTACAGATCATGAGGTAGATCAAATCATAAATGATATAATAGATATTGCATATAAAATTGATACAGTAAAAGTGCCTGGAATGTAAAAATGACAAAAATTTTAATTTCAAAAAAAGTTTCAAAAGTCTCAGATCTATCTCTTAGAACTGCTAAAGATTTCACTAATAAATTTTTTGAAATTATCATAAGAAAATTAAAAGAAAAAAAATCTATAAAAATTCATCGTTTTGGCCATTTTATTAGCTATGAAACACCTCAGAGAGTAGGTAGAAATCCTAAGACTAAAGAATCATATATAATAACTAGTAGATTAAAAGCAAAGTTTAAATCTTCTAATATTGTTAAACAGGAAATAAATTAATGAAAAATATATTGGTTTGTTTTTTATTAATAGCTGCAACAGTCGTCATTGCACAAGATTTTGATGAATCCTATCTTGAAAGTCTTCCAGAAGAAATTAGGGATGATGTTGAAGATAAATTAGATGCTCAACAAGATTTAGAGAAACCTGTCTACAGAAGAGCATCATCACAAATTGATAAGATCGATGATAAAGATAAAAATAGACAGCTAGATAAAGATAAAAAAGAATCAAGAATATTTGGTAAAAATTTTTTTGATACTATTCAATCTTCATTCATGCCAATCAATGAACCTAATTTTGATGCAACTTATATATTAGATTTTGGTGATGTATTAGAAATACAATTTATAGGGCAATTCGATTCTCTTAAAAAATATGAAGTAAAAAGAGATGGATCAATAAATATTTCTGAGATTGGAAAAGTCACTGTGGCAGGACTTTCGTTGGGAGATGCAGCTGATCTTATAAAAGCTAAGGTCAGCTCAACTTTTATTGGCACAAATGCATATGTTTCTTTGATAAACATTAGAGATATAAGTATCTTAGTTGCAGGCAATTCTTTTAATCCAGGTATTTATACTTTAAATGGAAATTCTTCAATTCTGCATGCGGTTAGCGTTGCTGGAGGTATAAATGATATTGGTAGTTACAGAAATATACAACTAATACGAAATAATCAAATAATTGATAATCTTGATATTTATGAAGTTTTAATAGAAGGAAAATCAAATTTTTCTAAAAGTTTAAGGTCAGGAGATAGTATAGTAATCAAACCAGTTGGGAAGTTAGTTTCTATAGAATCTGGAGTTAACAGATCTGGCGTTTATGAAATAAAAGAAGATGAATCTTTAAAAGATTTGATAGTATTTGCCAATGGAGTAACAAAGGACGCAAACTTGAATGAAGTATTTTTAAAAAGAGCTAATAAAGATAATTCAGCTATATTCAAAATTAATTTTGATAAATTAGATACATATTCTCTAGAAGACGGCGATTCAATATATATTACTGAATACAAATACAATGAAGTAGAAATTCTTGGAGCAGTTAGGAATCCAGGGGTTTACAAGCTTCCTCTTGGCACTACTTTAAGTCAACTAATCGATTATGCTGGAGGCTATGAAAATCAAGCTTATCCCTTCGCAGGCTATTTAAAAAATAAAAAAACATTGATGATTAACAATGATTCAAAAGAAAAATTATATGATAAGTTTCTCAATAATTTAATTAGAAATTTGCAGTCTCCATCAGGAGGACTAAGTATTGATTCTAATTTTCAAATAATCCTCAAAGAACTTAAAAATGCACCTTCAACGGGTAGAATTATTGCTGAATTCGATGTCAATGTTATTAAAAGAGACCCTAATTTAGACACTATCCTTGAGGATGGAGATGAAATAATGATACCCAATTTAACTCAACAAGTTTATGTTCAGGGTGAAGTAAGTAACCCAGGAGCTATAAGATATAACCCTAACAAAAACATAAATTTTTATATTAAGAATGCGGGTGGCTCCCTTGATAGTTCTGATTTAAGTAACATTTTTATTGTTCATCCAAATGGCGAGACCAAAAGCATTAAATCAAATTCTGCTCTATCTTTTTTGCAGTCTGATAATAAAATCATGATATATCCTGGTTCGATAATATTTATTCCTAGGTCAACAAATATTGCAGGTCCAATTGAGGCTGCATCTATTTGGGCTCCAATTATAAGTAGTGTTGCGCTGAGTCTTACTTCTTTATCAGTTTTAAATAATAATAATTAGATTATCAATGAGATTTTTTTTTTAATATTTTTTAGCAGTTCTTTTTTGCTAGCCAATAGCGAATATAGTGAATCATACTCATATGAAAACTATTCATATAACTCTTTTGGACAAATAGGCTTAATTCAAACACCATCAGCCAATACCAAACCTGAAGGCACAGTTTCATTAATTTTAAATAGAAATGATATATGGAAATTCGGAACTTTATCAGTTTCACCATTTGATTGGCTTGAAGCTGGATATTTTTACTATCGGCCTTCTGATTTAATTTGGGAAGGAAATTTAGTAAGAGGTCATTACCTAGATAAAGGCTTTAATGTTAAGTTCGCATACAAAAATAAAAATAATTTATTTCCAAATATTGCAATTGGTTTAGATGATTTTGCTGGAACTGGTTTTTTTTCAAGAGAATATATTGTTTCCTCAAAACAAATTCAGAATTTTAATGTTTCTTTAGGTATTGGATGGGGCAAGTATGTTGGCGAAAATTCATTTAAAAACCCACTTTCTTCTTTAATTTCAGAAAAGTTTACAACACGACCTTTGATTTCTGACAATTATAAAAGTGGGGGTACGCCTGGCTATGATAAATGGTTTAGAGGCAGAAGTTCTTTTTTTGGAGGACTGGAATATTTAATACCAAACTCAAAAGGTTTAAAATTAAAGATTGAAAGAGACCCTTTTGACTATCTTAATTTTTCTGCGAACAACAGATCAGATGCAATCTATGAAATAAGACAAAAGGATAGCAAAATTAATTATGGATTAAGCTATTCATTAAATGATTTTGTAACACTGGATGCTTCTTATATAAAAGGTAATACTTTTAATATAAATTTTGTTTTTGGAGCAACTTTTAATGAAAAACTCTTTAAAAAGCAAAAATTTAGCCCAAAAATAGTTAAGAAAGAAAATACTCCCAAGACAAAAAAACAATTTTATGAAGATCTGCTATACAACTTAAATAATAACGGATTACTTTTACAAACTTCAACAATCTCAAATTCTGGCGAATTAGATATTGCTATATCTACTTCAGATCATATAAATGCCTTAAGATCCTCTTCTTATGCAGCGAAAATTTCTAAAAATATTGCAAAATTAAATGATATTCCACTAAATCATATTAATGTTTCTCACATAAATGTTGGAATAGAATTGAATGAAATTAGTTATATATCTGAATATTTAGATGAAAATAATAAAACACCTGCTGAATTGATAAAGAGAAATACTAAATTTAAAGAAGGAAGTCCAAAAGGTTATTTGGAAAACGAATTTAGACCAAGCGTTAAGTTTCCTGCAATATTTTTTTCAACAAGTCCAACATTGGTTTCACACATTGGTAATCCAGAGAAATTTTATTATGGGGGAATTAATCTGCAAAATATAAGCGAAATTCAATTTAGTAGAAGTTTAATTTTATCCTCAGAAATTGTTTATCCATTAATTAATGATTTTAAGGACTCAATCGCAGGACCTGGGTCAAATATGCAACATGTTAGAACAGACTTAATTCAATATTTAAAAGAAGATGATCTATTTTTAAATAGAATGCAATTAGATTATATATGGTCTCCCGTTAAACAAGTATACGCAAAGGTAACAGCTGGTATTTTAGAATCAATGTATGCAGGTCTTGGAGGTGAAATTCTTTACAAACCATTTAATAGGAATTTTTCAATTGGAGCTGATTTATTTTACGTAAAACAAAGATCATTTGAAAAAAGGTTTAATTTTCAAGACTATAAAACCACCACTGGACATATTAATTTTGGATATAATTTTCCTTTAGGCATTGAATCTAATTTAAGTTTTGGAAGATATCTTGCGAAAGATGACGGTTTTACATTAGATTTAGCAAAAAAAACAAAAACTGGATTTAAAGCTGGTATTTATTTTACAAGAACTAATGTTTCTTCAGAATTATTTGGAGAGGGTAGCTTTGATAAGGGCTTTTATGTACAAGTACCTCTTGATTTTTTTACAAGCAACTATACCAGCAATTACTCAACATTTAAGTTATCCCCTTTAACGAGAGATGGAGGAGCAAAACTAATACATGACAAGGATTTAAAAGGCATAATTTACAATTCATCATATTACGAACTAAACAATCAATGGAATGGTTTTAATAACTAATCAATAAAAAAATAGCGGCAAAAGCCGCTATTTAAAAATTTCACTAAGTAATTATGTACTGGTTCCTGTGCTAGTACTTGAACTTGTGCTTGTACTTGTGCTAGTGCTAGTGCTAGTGCTAGTGCTAGTACTGGTACTTGTGCTTTCACTTGTATCTGGTGAAGTGCTGGTACTGGTACTGGTACTTGCGCTAGTACTTGTAGCTGGTGTGGTAGGCGTCGGTGTCGGCGTCGGTGTCGGCGTCGGTGTCGGCGTCGGAGTAGGTGTCGGAGTAGGTGTCGGTGTTGGAGTTGGCGTAGGCGTCGGCGTTGGCGTTGGCGTTGGTGTTGGCG
>MDTB01143152.1_pt1 | contig 14412 bp, 17 predicted proteins | sample 811161 | NCBI WGS metagenome assembly MDTB01 (sample SAMN05326650, study PRJNA326480) | marine metagenome | isolation source: seawater | place: Mediterranean Sea | collected 2009
GCCGATGGCGCCAGTAACGCAAACCATATGGAAGCAGGTTGTGGAGCCCAAAGCGGAATATGATGTGGTCTCTGTTAACCGTTACCGTAATACAGAAGTAAAGACAATTGCTGCTGTATTCTTTCTACCCGGTATGAATATGAATGGAAGACTTTCCATTTTAAACGAACGTCATAATCTTTGGTTGTATTTAGCGAATAGAGGTATTGATATTTATGCTATGGATTACCGCACGCATTACGTCAGTCATGAGGTTAGACAAATAGACTTTATGAAAGATTGGTCTATAGCAACATTTGTTAATGACGCCGCTATGTTGGCTACTCAAATTAGGTTGCTCAATCCTCAGCAACCCCTTTTTATTGGTGGATTTAGCGGGGGGGTTATTTATGCATATGCGCTTGCCGGCAGAGAGAGTTTCCAAGGTCTCATTGCTTTAGATGGCGGATTTAAACAAGCCAACCCTAAAGGTTTTGATTTGCCATCGGCGCTTAGGCAATTTGATATCAGGGCTGACTTTGCCAGCGTCCTATCTCGAAGGGGATATACTAGGAGAACAGCGTTGATGAGATCTGTGGTAGATGATCCATACGGCCCTGCTACTAATAATCGCTATGACACTATCGGCGATGAGCTAGCTAATACGCTTCATCGAGCTTTTGGCGCTGGCGCATTAGCGAACACAAAAGATAGGTTATCATCCATTCGTATACTTGCACAGCAGCTGATTGGCTATGATTGGTACTTTCCCTCTATTCAGACTATTGAAGCTCGGTCGATTGCGCTGCAAGATGATGATCCAACCACAGAACTAGACGATCACTTCGGTGAAATGGATTTGCCGATCATTTACTTTGGTGCCTCTAATATGGGGGCTGAATATAATCTAAGTGGTTTCTACTCCGCTGCTAGGAGTGGTTCTCAAGATATTACTCTAAACCTCTTGGAGGGTTATGGTCATTTGGATGTGTTGGTTGCGAATTCTGCAGAAGAAGATGTCTTTCGAGTGATTGAAACTTGGCTCAAAGATCGTATTAACTAGTGTAAGCCTAAAAACTCTAAAATCAAATGCGTGCGTTCCGCAATTTGTTCAGCCTCAGAATTTAGGCAAGCTTTTTCCCACGGCGGATGGATGTCTAAAAAAACAATAGCATTAAAGTCCAATACCTTAATGTTTCACCTGCTCCTTCCATTAGACGAGCAAGCGACATGGCAGGAGAAGGCCATTATGGCCATTGTTCTACCTTAGAGTCATGTCGCCAACTTTTACGCCAATAACGGGGGAAGTCACGATACGTAAACCATAGCTCTAGTAGCATAGGGAATACGCCAGCGGCTGCCTTTTCTATATTTCATCCCTAGTTATTCTAGCTCCTTGATGGATGAAATAATCTTACTCACAATGCCATACTCAATTGCCTCGTCGGCAGACATCCAGTAGTCTCGATCCGTATCTTTCTCTACCTGATCAATTGGACGTCCCGTCTCGTCAGATATGATTTTATTTATGCGGGTTTTAGTCTTCATGATCTGTTCTGCTTGGATTTTTATGTCCGTGGCATCTCCTTGGGACCCGCCAGATGGCTGATGAACCAAGTAACGCGTATTAGGGAGAGAGAAGCGATGCTCTTTCTTGGCAGCGAGATAAATATTAGTTGCGGCGCTTGCAACCCAGCCCGTACCGACAACGCGAACCTTTGGCTTAATAAATTTGATCATATCGTAAACGACGTCACCAGATTCGACGTGTCCCCCTGGGGAACTAATATAAATCGTGATGGGATCGTCACTTTCAGTCGACAGTGCTAGTAATTGTTCTGTCACCGAGCGTGCTATCTTCTCGCTTATTTGTCCAAAAATGGAGATGGATCGAGACTTAAACAGTTTCTCATCCATGAAATTTATACTAGAAGCTTTACTACTTTCACTACTTTCGGAGTCATCTTTCATGACATCTTTGGTCCCAAAATTTTTCAGGTGAGAAGCATATCAGCGAGGATGGCTTTGCGCTACCGTTGCCTTTGTCATAGGAGTGTATGCTAGACGGATTGGTCCAAATGATTGGTAGTTCTGGGATTAGGGGAAATCTATTTCTGTTTCAGATTGATCTCGAAAATATTGCATAGCCGGCAATAATCTTGCTTATAAATCTTAACTTTGTTGAACGAGGTTTGCTCATCTAAATCTGGGAGCGTTGTTGTCTGACCAATATCAATCAATGTATTGCCATGTATTTCGAAATTCGTTTATTCGCGAGTTGCCAAGTAACATCTCATTCCCTAGTCAAGGTAAAGTCTGAAGTAGAGGTAAATTTTTTCTGTTGTAAAGGATATCAGCGGCGATCCCAACCACGCTGCGTAAGTAGGCTGATCTCTAGGGTAAGAAGAATTTAGTAAATACAACGAGACTTTAGGACGCAGGGGTAAGGACTTTCCCTCCAGGAGCATTCAATTACCTTCCTTCGAAGGGTCGTCGCGTAGCGTTTGGAGGCCTATATTAGTCCACTGTTCAATATAATTCTTGATTTTTGTCACTCACAGAAACGGATCCAGTCTTATTTTGTAAACCGATCCATTCAATCGAACTTATTTCTAATTTAGAGAGACTATTTGCTACCCTTGAATGAGTCGTTATAACCTGATTTGATTACTGTGTAATAACAGGAGACATTAAGCAATGCCGGAACACTTATCAGATGAAATGCTGTCCAGGCGAAAAAGTGCTGAGGCATTTATATCGGAGGTAATTGAACCACTAAATAAAGAGTCCTCAGTAGATACTGTTGCGAATGATGTGCGAGACGAGATTATAGCGGCTTCCAAGCGTCAAGGATTTTATTATAAGACACAACCAGCGGAATTTGGTGGCCATCCGGCAGGCATCATAGAATTAACCATGTTAAGAGAGCTCTGGTCGTCAGCTAACTCACCGCTGACAGATTATATTTTCGGCCCCGGACCGGGCATTCTTCATGCGGCCAAGGGTGATTTAAAAAGGCAATATCTTGATCCAGTAATGCGAGGGGAAAAGCGAGGAGCTTTTGGCTTTACGGAGCCAGATACTGCAAGCCGTCCTACATGGGGCAGACTTGATGGTCAAAGCGTACTGGTCTCTGGTCAGAAATCCTATGTTACGGGGGGGGCTGAAGCAGATTTTGTATCAACTCTTGTAAATATTGAAGATTCGAATGGTGGTAAGCTAGGGACCGCCATGTTAGCCATTGATATGGCTGCGGAAGGTGTGGTGATTGAACGCGAGTTTGCTTCTATGGAAGGAAGTGGACATGTCTCGATAATCTTTAATGCCGTCCGCGTGCCTATCACCAATGTTATTGGAGAAATTGGTCAGGGTTTACCAAGGGCGCTTGAAAACATTGGTAACATTCGATTGATGGTCTCTGCTCGCGCTACTGGTATGTGTATTTGGGTGATCGATCTTGTCAGGCAACATTTATTAGCGCCCCATAGAACAGGTACCCCTTTGGGTGAACGGGAAGCTGTGAGACTTAGATATGCAGATATGCGTATTGAAGTCTATGCGGCAAGGAGCGCGCTGTATCGAACAGCGCGCTTAGCTGAGTCAGGAGAGAATGATGTGAATGAGACCAGCGCAACTAAAATATTTTGTACGGAAGTCGCGGGGCGAGTAGTGGATATGGCTGTGCAGCTCGTGGGTGGGCAAGCTCTTGTACGGGGGCATGTTTTGGAGAAAGCTTATCGTCAAGCCAGGTCTCTCCGGTTGATCGAGGGAGCCAATGACCTCCTGAGGATTAATCTCGCGAAGGGAAGCCTCGATTTAGGCAAGGGCGAGTTGTAAAATTTATTCTGGGGTAAGGAAAACCGTCTGATTGAACGCATTGAGTCTACTGGGAGGTCTCATAACTTCTCATTATCTTCGGGAGTTGTTGACGTCAGATCTGTCTTCCCCTTCTCTGCATGTTACCCCTAATCCAGCTAATTTTTCCGCTAGAAATTTAGCTTTGTTTTCACAGTATCCAATTTGATTTTTCGCGTTCCAAGGATACTCAACGCTACCCTCTTGCGTTTTGTTGTAAACAACCCTGCATGGAACAGCTTTTGGTGGATCCAGATACTCAATGCTAATCAGTCGAAGATCGCCTGTCTTACCACATACAAAACTATTTTGTGTACTATCGCTACCGCTTGCCCCACTGCTAACCAGTATTATTGACGCAAGTATTGCTTTTAAATTTCGGATACGAATTGTCAATTGACCCTCTCCCCAGGTGCTTCTAGTAAAGCTAATTCATTTCGTTCATTGTAACAAGGCTCGAAATTTGTTCTTTCTATACCAATAACAACGGTTATCATTAAAAAATTAAGACTTTTTATTTTTTTGCAGGAATAGAACCTGTTAAGCAGCGTATATAATGTGCTAGAGAGGCACTAGGACTAATATTTATAGGATTAGTCCATCCTGCTTTTCGTGAATTTACAAATTAAGAACAATCTAATCATGGTCAATTTTTTGGAGCACGACAGAGAAGCCTTTTGGCGGGACGGATATTTTATCCTGAGAGACTTTGTGCAGGAGAAACAATGTATCGAGTTGCGAGATATAGCCAAACAACATCTTATGAGTCAGCTCGCACCTGTTGAATATGAGGTAGATGTACAATATCCAGGTTCACCAAAAAATCGTGATGCTGAAGGAGGATCAACGCCAAGAAGGCTCTTACAGGCTTTTTCCCGACATAAAAAGTTCCGTTACTGGGCCCAGTCTGAGCAGCTTGTTTCTGTTCTAGCGAAGTTGTTTGGGTCAGCAGATATTTCTCTCTCCCAGTGTCATCACAACTGCATTATGACTAAGCAACCAGGCTACAGTAGTGAAACTATGTGGCACCAGGACAATCGTTATTGGTCTTTTGATGAGGAAAACCTTATTAGCGTTTGGTTGGCGCTAGGTGATGAGGATATCCAAAATGGTTGTTTACAAGTGATTAAGGGATCTCACAGGGAGGAAATTGACCCAGATCGTTTTGACGCAGCACAGTTTTTGCGAACTAACTTGGCATCAAATAGGAAGTTAATAGATCAATCTATACCTTTGGAGTTATCTCTTGGTGATGCACTTTTTTTTCATAGCAGGCTGTTGCACGCCGCTGGCAAAAATTTGACGGGGAAGACTAAACTGTCGATTGTCTTTACCTATCACGAAAAGAACAATCGTCCAGTGCTGAATAGTAGGTCCGCTAGATTTCCAGACATTACTATAAAACCCCTGTAAATCGGTAGTAGGGTGCTGAGCGATACCTTTACTTAAGTGTTTTCTGTTAAACTTTAGTTGGGGGCGCTGTTTGGAGTATTGAGGTTTCAGGTAGCTTAGCTAAAGCCGCCTTGCTAATAGTCCTTGGAACTTTAAGGTTCTCTCAATACTTATAAAATTAGAGTGCACGAGCGTTGGGCTCGTGTTTTTCTGGGTGTGGGATGCTATGTCAGTTGTTGAAAAACTAGTTAGTCAGGAAATAGAAGGGAATATTGTTAGTGATGTAGTCGTGCGATTCGCGGGCGATTCTGGTGATGGAATGCAGTTGACGGGAAGCAACTTTACAGAAGCCACTGCGGTCTATGGTAATGATTTGGCAACATTTCCAGATTTTCCAGCTGAGATCCGTGCTCCTGCCGGCGCCACTTTTGGTGTTTCAGCTTTTCAGATCTATTTTGGTTCGGAGGACGTGACTACTGCTGGTGATGAGGTTGATGTGCTAGTAGCCATGAACCCTGCTGCACTGATAACCAACCTTGGTGAGCTGGTAAACGGGGGATTAATTGTCGTCGACAATGGTTCCTTCACAGATAAAAATCTAGTTCGTGCTGGATATTCTAGCAATCCTCTCGATGATGGGTCTCTAGACTCCTATCGACTCATTACGATTGATATTGGTAAGCAGGTGCTTGAGGCTGTGAAGCCATTCGGTTTGTCGCATAAGTTCGCCTTACGATGTAAGAATATGTGGACACTTGGTCTAGTTATGTGGCTTTTCGATCGGTCACGGGAAAGTACTGTTGACGGTCTGAGAGCGAAATTCTTCAAAAAACCAGAAATTGCCGAAGCGAACGTTGCAGCGCTCAATGCTGGGCATGCCTACGGTGAGACAGCTGAACTGCCGAGTGGTATTGAGGTTTATAAGGTGCCTAAAGCCGATGTGCAGCCTGGTTTATATCGCAATACGACTGGCACGGAAGCACTAGCTTTCGGTCTGCTGGCAGGAGGACAGCTTGCAGAACTACCCCTAATGTTTGCGTCTTATCCAATAACCCCCGCGTCCAGTTTATTGCATACTCTTTCGAGTCAGAAACAATTTGATGTTGTAACATTTCAGGCAGAAGATGAAATCGCTGCCGCGTGCGCCGCGATTGGGGGATCTTTCGCTGGTTCGCTCGGCGTTACATCTAGCTCGGGTCCAGGTATATCTTTGAAGGGCGAGGCCATCTCCCTAGCGTGCGCGACTGAGTTACCTCTTGTTATAGTGAATACTCAGAGGGGTGGGCCGTCGACGGGCCTACCAACCAAGACCGAACAATCGGATCTTAATCAAGCTCTTTTTGGTCGTCATGCTGATACTTCTCTACCAGTTATAGCTGCAGCAACTTGTGCGGATTGTTTTGATGTCGCAATTGAGGCCGTGCGAATAGCCACGAAGTTTACAACTCCAGTAATTTTATTAAGTGACGGTTATATCGCAAATGCCTCAGAGCCTTGGCGGGTCCCTGACTTTGATGAATATGAATCCTTCCCGGTCCAATTTGAGACAGAGGCAGAAAATTTTACACCTGCAAAGAGAGACCCTGAGACGTTGGCCCGTGTTTGGGCAAAACCCGGAACAGTTGGTTTGGAACATCGTATTGGGGGTATAGAGAAAAGCTTCGAAACAGGGGATATTTCGTATGACCCTGATAATCACCAAAAGATGACAGATGTGCGCAAGGCTAAGGTCGATCAGATTGCCAATTATATCCCTGACCAGAAGGTTAGTCTTGGCGCAGAAGTTGGGGCCTTGGCGGTAGTAGGTTGGGGTTCCACTTATGGAGCTATCCATCAGGCGGTAAAACGCTGTCGTGCTGAAGGGCTTGAGGTGTCCCACATCCATGCACGGTATATGTGGCCATACCCAACAAATTTTGAGCAACTATTGAAGGGCTTTGAACAAATTTTGGTGCCAGAAATGAATATGGGACAGTTCGTTGAAGTCATCCGTTCAAGATTTTTGATCGATGCGAAGCGCTTAAATAAAGTTTCGGGTCAGCCATTTAAAATTCGTGAAATTGAGGAGGCGATTAAGTCTCTTTTGGAGTCATCGATATGAATGCAGAACAAAAGCTAACGCTTAAGGATTTTTCGTCAGATCAAGAGGTGCGTTGGTGTCCGGGTTGCGGTGATTACGCGATACTTAAGACGATTCAAAAACTTATGCCTACCCTTAGTGTGCCTAAGGAGAAAACGGTATTTATCTCTGGTATCGGTTGCTCTTCGAGGTTCCCTTACTATATGGAAACGTATGGTTTCCATACTATTCATGGGCGAGCGCCAGCCATAGCCACGGGGGTAAAGTTAGCAAATCCGGAACTTGATGTATGGGTCGTGACAGGAGATGGCGATGGACTTTCCATCGGTGGTAATCATTTGCTGCATGCCCTCAGGCGTAATATTAATCTTCAGATACTATTGTTCAATAACGAAATTTATGGCCTCACTAAAGGACAGTATTCCCCCACTTCGCAAGTCGGAACCATGTCACCGTCTACACCAAATGGTTCTGTTGATCTACCGCTACGCCCCTGTACGTTTGCAATTGGTGCAGGAGCTCGGTTTGTTGCGCGTAGTATCGATACTGAAGCCAAGCATCTGACCTCTGTGCTTGAGAGAGCACATGACCATCAAGGTGCATCCTTTGTTGAGATTTATCAGAACTGTCCTGTATACAATGATGGAATATTCGACTATATCAAGGACAAGAAAACAGCAGCAGAGTCAAGGCTAATACTTCAGCATGGAAAAGCTCTAACATTCGGTGATGAAAATCAAAAAGGAATTCGATTGAACTCAAGCAACATGCAGCTAGATATCGTCACGATTGGGGAAAATGGTGTGGAGATGGATCATATTTTGGTGCACGATGAAACGAATAAAGTTATGGCGCAGATGTTAGCCGAGCTTACGGGCCCAGACTTTCCGGAGCCTGTTGGGGTCCTCTACTGTGATCCAACTGAGTCATATGAAAGTGGCGTCTATGCCCAGCGGAATGATGTTAGAAAGAACTTGGGTAGTCCTGATGTAAACGCATTGCTGCGTAGTGGTCACACTTGGAATGTAGAAAAGTAGGACTTACTGATGCCTTTGCCAAAGATAGGTTGTATTGCACCCACATTTTCTCTGTTAGACCAAAATGGTGATAAGGTCGTTTTGTCAGACTTTCAGGGAGAGAAAAATGTTGTACTGTACTTCTACCCAAAAGCACTCACCCCTGGCTGTACCGTGCAGGCTTGTGGTATTCGAGATGCGAAGAGCAAGTTGTCCACTCGAGAGGTAGTAACGCTAGGAATAAGCATCGATCCTGTTGAGCGGTTGTTGAAGTTTTATCAGAAAGAAAAATTGAACTTCCAGCTACTTTCAGATGAAGATCATGAGGTGGCTGATAAATATGGTGTTTGGGGTTTAAAGAAATTTATGGGCCGAGAATATATGGGTATAAAGCGGATGACGTTCATTATCGGTAAGGATGGCAACCTAAAGCACATCATGGAGAAAGTAAAAACGAAAACGCATCATGATGACCTACTATCTGTCTTAGATAATATTACCTAACATTTTCGATTAGTGACCCGTCGCAATTTGAGCTAGATGCGAGCTCGAAGACAAAGTGGTAGTGTCAGATTAAAGCAGGGCTAAGTTTTCGCGCTTCATGAGCTATCTCCTGAACATGAGCATCTTGGATGCTAAGAGCCGCAAGTGCTTCTTCTAGGCGAAGTAAATATTCGAGATTATCTCCGCTTGGTCCCCGCGAACTGAGGATTTGCTTGGCGATTTCAGCAGGCTTGGCAATGCCGAGAAAGTTCGCATTCGTCGTATCGGCAAAGTAGGTGAGACCAGTGACCTTTTTTCCGGTATCCAAAAACAAATCTACCTCTAATCGCCGGTAACCCCCTCGCTCTCTATAATCAAGCGAGCACAGCGTGTGTTTAAGAGTTTCCGCGGGTAGTCTGTATGCGAGCCCCCAACAACGATTATTTGGTGTTTGAGTTAAGGTTACCACTCGACCGGGGCTATTGGGCACGCCTCTATGGTCAGTTGATCCTTGATAGAAACGACGGCTCCATCCAAAAATATACGCTTTATTTTTGTCTATGAAAGGGAAATTGACCTTCCATAAGAGAGAGCCATATCCGAAAATCCAAAGATCTTTTCGCATTATCATCTTTCCATCGGTACCATCCAGATTTCTGTCACAGAGGTTACGTTAATTGAGTTGGCTAGACTAATGGGTTTCGTTAATTTGATTCTAAGTGTCTTTCAGGCTGCGGGCTTGGCATTGATTAATTTGCCTACTTTTTTAGGAGACAGTACTAAATCTACCCAAGCCTATGGGCCTCACCCGCGTCAGGTCTTGGATTGGTATATGGGTGAAGGTAAGAATCGTCCGCTTGTGATTTTTTTTTTATGGAGGAAACTGGCAGGCGGGACGGCGTTCTGACTATCGTTTTGTGGCCGATTCGTTACTAGGAATCGGTTTCGATGTTGTTATTCCCGATTATCGTCTCTTCCCCGAGGTTAGATTTGGAGAAATTATCGCTGATGCAAGAGCTTCCGTTGACCATATTCTTGGCCAACGAGATAAAAGGGTTTTTTTGATGGGGCATTCAGCGGGTGCACAGCTAGCTGCTTTATTAACTTTGGATAGTCACCGAGATCATATTCTAGGTTTTATTGGCTTAGCTGGACCCTACGATTTTTATCCTTTTACTGAGAAGATACATTGGAAAATTTTTTCCCCATCTTCAGATTACTGTAAATCACAGCCTGTTAATTATGTGAACCCATTGGCGTCTCCACTCTATTTGTTGCACGGTGAAAACGATATGAGGGTTCGCAGAGGACATTCAAAAAGCCTGATGGAGAAGCAGCGCAAGGTTGGAGGTAAAGCTGATCGTGAGGTGTATGCGAGCATGGGACATGTTGGTATCATATTATCGTTTGCTCGGTTCCGCCGTCATCGGAGTACTGTTATATCTGATATTCGCAGATTTATTGAGAACGAAACTAGGGAATGTAGCTTTGATTGAAGAAGTTCTTGTACACACAAATAATCAGGGATTGCATGACATGACCAAACCAATTACTGATTTGGTTGCCTCATCAGGGATTTCTGAGGGCCTTTGTACTCTATTTGTTCAGCATACGTCTGCGAGTCTCTTGGTTCAGGAGAATTATGAAGTAAGTGCGAAGAGGGATCTTGAGGTTTGGCTTAATAGGTTGGTACCAGAAAACCCTGAGCAATATAGTCATTCGTCTGAAGGCCCGGATGATATGCCCGCACACATTAAATCTGCGTTAACAGCCACTAGCGTGAATATCCCTATTTTGGACGGAAAACTGGGATTGGGCACTTGGCAGGGTATTTTTTTGTGGGAACATAGGCGGTCTGTACACACAAGAAAAGTTTTAGTACATCTGGCCTGAGTACGATCTTATTTGATCGCCTCTCATTCTTTGATCCCTGGAGTAGCAGTTGACTTGTGAAACACCGGGTCCAATAACAAATCCTCTGGCTCAACTATCCTATGACGGAGCAAAGGTGGTAACGTGTTTTTGCCGAGGGATCAAGATTGCAATTGGGTTCATTGGTACCCTAGACATATTTGCCCTTTTGTTATTTCGTAAACACTCAGTAGATTGAAGGAAACGGAGCGGAACGCGTATGCAAATTTGCTTTCCAATACTGGGTCTTGGTGGTTGGGCTAATGAGTTATTTTTGTTATCGCGTTTACTTTTAATAGATGCGTATCGCCGGCTTTCGGGGACTGACCAAGATAGTATAAATGGTATTAAGGGGAAGCCACAGTAATCCTACTAGTTGCACAATATGTAGGACGGGTGAGGCGCTATCGACTATAGGCTCGCCCCTGCTTGCGGCAGAGCAGTGTTTTGTCCCTGTTAAAGATTATCCGTACGGTGGGTTAAGTAGCCTGGTTAATTTAGCGAGCAATTTCGACTGATGATAAACGGACTTCCCGTGACTAAATGTTTTGAAGCCGTCATACCCGTGATATGCCCCCATTCCACTAGCCCCAACCCCACCAAAGGGCAGTTCTTCTTGAGTAACATGCATAATTACATCATTGACCGTAACACCACCAGAAATGGTCTCACGTAAAATTTTTTCACGCTCTTCTTTATTGTTACCAAAGTAATAAAGTCCAAGCGGCCTCGCATGCTTATTAATATATTCAAGTGACTCCCCTATGTCTGTATACGTCTTTATTGGAAGGATAGGTCCAAAAATTTCTTCCTGCATAACGCGTAGGTCATCGGTTGGATTTATAATAAGTGTTGGAGGTATTCGGTAGTGAGACTGATGATTAAAATCCTCATCGGCTGAATTCAACTCGATTACCTCGAGCCCTGTAGACTTTGCCTCTTTGACGTAGCTGTTAAGTCTTTCGTAGTGATTGCGATTTATAACTGAAGTGTAATCAGGATTACTTCTAAGGGTGGGGTACATGGTTGTGATACACTCGCGAGACGCCTTTAAAAAGTTTTCTTTATCTCTTTCTTGAATAAACAGATAGTCTGGAGCTAAACAGATTTGTCCAGCATTCAAGGTTTTCCCCGCCATAATACTTCTCGCAGACTGTTTGATATTGGCGTTCTTACCGATAATTACTGGCGACTTACCTCCTAGCTCAAGAGTGACAGGTACGAGATTTTCCGCCGCGGCTTTCATTATCCTTTTGGCGACATTGGTGGAACCAGTGAACAGAAGATGATCAAAAGGTAGAGAGCTAAATATATTGCCCACGTCGGTTCCGCCTAAAAATACTGCTATTTCTTCTTCATCGTAGCGACATCTGATTAGTTTTTGTATTAGTTCCGAAGTGCAAGGCGTGAATTCAGATGGTTTGAGCATAATACGATTTCCAGCGGCAAAAATACCTGCTAGCGGCGAAAATGTCAGTTGTACTGGGAAATTCCAGGGCGTTATGACTCCAACTACACCAAGAGCTTGATATTGGATTTCGCCCCTGGCTCCAAGAAGGCTGAAAGGAAAGGTAGAGCGTTTTTCTGGCTTCATCCACCGACGTAGATTTTTTGCAGCATGTTTTAGCGGCAATACAGCGGCGGTGATATCGGTCATTCTTGATTGATGCTTCGAACGATGACCAAAGTCTGCAGACATTGCTTCGCAGAGGATCTTGCTGTTTGTTTGGAGCAAACTAATCGCGCGATTAATCCGATCGATTCTTGTTTCTGCTGTGGGGTTACCTTCTACCTTTGAGGCAATACGTTGCCTTTCTAAAGCAGTAACCATTTCTTTATGTATATCCATGATCACCCATCGCTACTACGTGCTATTTTATGTTCGTTTTAGGGGCCGTCGAGATTGTAATTGAAGCAATCACAGCGAATGTGACAGGTGAGGATTGTGCACTCATTCCCACTCAGTAGCTTTAGTTTTGAATGCCCTTGTTACTTCCCTAATTAGAGAACGCCAGCTGTTGGGCAATTCATTATCGGCGCGCGAACGCTTTAAGTACTCCGGTAAGTGTTCCTCTAGTTCTTCGAGCACCCAAGATAGAGGGTCGGATGCCTTGATGGTGACAACTGGTTCATCGAGGTAAGAAATACCAAGATGGTAATGGGGTTCTCTTTCGAAGCAGTCAAATCGGATAATTTCACAATTTTTCTCAGCTACCGGTCCAAAGATATGTACGGTAGGTCCTTTATCATTTGTGATATATCGATAGATAAGAGCCAGTTGGTAGGTCCCCACACTTTTTTGGAGGGCATTTTTAAGATCAGGAGGATTAAATTTTCGCATTACCATGTTGAGTGCTCCGACTTCTTACTTCTCTCGATAGGGTATCAAGTTGATCGTGATATTGGTACTTTCCTCCAAAGAAGTAAAAGGCCTATGGGTGTTAGGTGTGACTTATAAGGTCACATTAAAACAATATCTCTGATGGACCCTTGAGCTACTGAGATCGAAAATCTCTTATTGGTTGCCAAAACTTGTAGATTAGTCCTGTTGCTAAAATAGAAATAAACCCACCGAGTAGCATTGTGTTTCCCGCCCCAATAGCACCGACCCAGACTCCGACCCATATAGTGCCAATATTATTAGCTGTTTGCGCAGCGACTATCATTAGGGAAAACGCTCGACCACGCATTTCGTCCGGCGTGGTTAACATGATGGTCGTTTGTCGAACTGCGACCGTAACTGCGTCTGCAGCCCCCAAGAGACCGATCATTAGCATACCCATAAAGAGCGTGTTTGCAGAGCCAAAGCCAAGGAGCAAAAGCCCATAGGCAAAGGAAGCATAGAGTACCAGCATACCTTTGGCTGAATAACCAACGAGAAGCATGGCGAAAAAAGATCCCAAAATCGCACCAGTAGAATTCGCAGCCCCCAGTAATCCCGTTGCACTCGCGCCGCCGGCGAACAGCCCTAGCGCTAGTACTGGTAGAATTTCCCGATAGAAAGAGGTTGTAGTGATACCAATATCAAGGAGAAATAGACCGGGGAGAATAGGGTGCTTGGAGATATAACTAAAGCCATTAAGGGTCTGCTGGAACTGTGATAGTTCTTGATCTTTACTATCCCTAACCTTGCCTATAACCCTAATGCAGAGGGGTAAAAGAGCCGTAACCAGCGCGATGCTTCCGCTTAGTATAAATATGACAGTTAGATTTGCTTGAAACGCGATAATCGCGAAAAGCAGCGGCCCTGCGATCGCTGCACCATTTTGGGAGGCTGTGTCCGTAGAGGCTGCAAGAAGTAATTTGCTTTTGGGGACAATAATGGGTACTAAAGTGGAGCGAGCAGGACTTGCTAACATGTGGGCGCCTGCTGTAATCGCGATAGCCACGTACATCATAGTGGGCGTGAGCACACCTTGTGAATCGAGCAAACCCAGTGATAGTAATGTTATTCCCGTTATTCCATGACCCACAGTGATTAAACGCTTCCGATCCACTCGATCTGCCAGTGTTCCAGCCCAGAGTGTCGCGGGAATTTGCACGATTAGCTGGACGACGCCTATGAGACCAACTAAATAAGCTGACCCAGTTTCATCCAAAAGCCATTGGGCCGTACTCAGGATTCGCATCCAAACCACTACCGATCCACAAACTAAAATGGTCCAAAGGATGCGATAATCTCTGTAAAGAAAAGCA
>MDTB01210206.1_pt1 | contig 14412 bp, 8 predicted proteins | sample 811161 | NCBI WGS metagenome assembly MDTB01 (sample SAMN05326650, study PRJNA326480) | marine metagenome | isolation source: seawater | place: Mediterranean Sea | collected 2009
GATGCGGAGGAAACATCTCGCAAGTGCGTCAAGACTTTCACACGTTTGCTGCAAAGACGGAGCTCAGCCAACGTGTCCTCGGATCGGAACGGCTGACGCGTGGGCGGGCCAATTGCACCGTGCGATCTCATACCTTTGAGGTATGCTGCCCTCGCACCTTCTGCTCGTCATGCTAGTGTCTTTTGACGCCTCCATTTCCTGTGCAGGTGCCGCTCTTCGAGGGCATGGGCGAAGAATTTATACTTTATGCTAGTAGACTACGCGTCAGGGGCGGTTTCACAGGTGTGCGCTCAACCCCATTCCTTGCAGACCCCTTTTTGTGCACACATGAACCCACTGACGACCCTCGCAACCTCCCATGCCACTCCCCGTGTGCTCGCAGCCATCGACCCCCGAGCGTGCAGCCGCGACCCAAGCGCCTGCGCGGCAGTGCAACGTGTACTGGAGCGCGATCCGACACTCACATGGATCAACGGCCGTTTTGTCCCCGCGCACGAGCTGCGTCCGCCCTCGCCGCCGCCACCGCCTACGCCACCGCCGCTGCTGGAGCTTTACACGCGTCCCGCACCACTGCCCTTTCCGCCGGCGCCCTCGCCGCCGCCGCCTTGGTACCAGCACGCGGAGACCTGTGTTCCTATCACAACGGCGGCCGAGAACAACATTGACGTGGGCGATGGCCTCGAGCGTGCCGTGTGCGTGTACGTCCGTGCCATTGCGGACGAGCGCGTGCGCGCCACCAAGTGCTTTGAGCAGATGGCACCCTCGCCTCCACCGCCACCGCCCGTGCCGCGCTCACGCGCGGCGCTGCTCTTGGCAAAACTCGTCAAGATCAAGGACCGTTCCGGTCAATCAAACGGGCCTGCACCTAGACCACTCGACACCAACGAGGAGGCCTACCAAAACCAACACGATGCACAGACAGCTGCCCAGCTGCATCTGCTGGACAGCCTCGCGGAGGACAACTTTCAGCTGCGCACGTTGCTGGGCGACGTGCGCAACCGCATCAGTTCCTTTGGTGGTCGTCGGCTGTGGGAGCGCAGCAACGTGCGCAACAGCCACCTCTTCATTGAGAATGTTCTTGCCACGGAGGCCTTTGGCAATGCGCCGCTCGTGAATGTCACGATTGCCGAGTGTCAAGCCCTTTGCCACGCAATCGACAATACGACTCTTGGAACCTGCCGGGCGATTGCGTTTGCGCGCAACACTCCAAACCCACGCGACCTCACATTGCGGCAGTGCTACTTGCTAAAGCAGACGGGTGGCTGCTCCGGCAGCACGTTTGCGGGAGCGGTGTTTTCGCGCCGCGACACGGACGCGTGCGTCGAGCCGACCGAGCAGGAGAATCCTCTCTGCATCCAGCTCTCCAACACACGCACCGACCTGGTGCGTAAACGCCTTGCTTTTGAACTCCACCCTACCTTCCCGGTCCCTTTTCCTGACGTTGCCCTTTTTCCGTCGCAGAGAGTCCTGGACTTTGCCGCGGCAACCACTGCGTGTCGTCAAGGCCGCGGCCGGCCGGAGCTCGCGTGGCCCAAGACGACCTTGGAGGTATGTCATGTTTTCCCAACCCCCGACCACGCCCCTTGTCGCCGCATTCCCACCCCTCGGTCGATTCTCGGTGGCAGGCGTTTAGTATGCTTGGGTACGCGCGCGAAAGGGGCATCAGCTCCTTTTGGTCCAACAAGCCCAACGAGGGAGGCACCATGGCCTGGTCCGGCATCGACGGCCAACCGCTGGTCATCCCGGCGGGCGACAAGCGCTGCGTCTTGGTGTCCACCGTGGACACCAGCATCCACGGCTTCATGTACGCCGAGCTCAAGCCCTGCTCGGCCAACTTGGCGGATGGCGTGGTCTGCGAGTCGGCCATGGCGTACCCGCCTCCGCCTCCGGGCGGCTCTGCCACGGCGCTCAGCCCGCCGCCCCCTCCACCTCCCATTGGCGTCGCAACGTCCATGAGCTGGTTTACGCGCAAAGAAGTCATCCCGCGCACCAGCGCCATCTGCCTGGCGGGTCTCGTCGAGACGGACCTTGCGCCACTGTGCACCGAGTTTGCAAACATGCTGGCCACGAGCACCAGGGTTGGCACGGTTGGATCGTTTACGCCGCTCTGCCACCAAGTGTGCTTCCACAGCTGCAGCGCCTCGAGCAACCAAGACCGCGACGGCTTTGAAAACTGCCGGAGCCCCGAGTGTGCAGACACGCTTTGCTCCGACTTTCTCTTGACGTGCGCTTGCATACTCAACCCCCCACGCCCCGCGCTTCTATTCTGACCCTCGCCCCCCTCACGCACTTGCCCGTGCGCAGTGAGTGTCCTTCCGCCACGCACACGGCCATCCAAGCACTCACGGACCGCTTGTGCTACGCTGGCATGCCGCTTCCTCCACCATCGGCGGCGCCATCGTCGCGGCCGCCGTCGCCGCCACTGGCCCCGCCACCGCTGGCACAACGGTACGGACAGCTCCGCTTGGCGAGCGCCGAGTTGCCAAGCGACGAGGACTGTGCCTTTGTCACGTACGCCGCGTGCCGCGACGCTGCCGTGGAGCTCGGCACCGCGCTCAGGCTCTCGACCGACATTGAGATCTCGTTGTCCGCGTGCGAGCGCGGCGACGACACGCAGTCGTGCTTTTTAGGATGCTCGTTGGGCGCTCAGGTGAGCCATTCTTCTCGGGCTCTCTAACCCTAACCTTGTGCATTCTTTCAAATCCCCACCCTTCCCTTTTGTTGGCAGTCTGGGGCACCAGCGACATACTCATTCCTGACCGCCGCACGCGAGCAAGAGTTTGGACGGTACATGCATCGCCGCTGCGCCGGCGCACCGCACGAATACTGCTTGTGCGGCAAGCACGAGCCTCCCCCGCCGCCGCCTCCTACTACGGCGGATGAGACAGAGTGGTTGTACGCAAGTCCAACCACGCCGGTGGACAGCAGTGGCCACGCGACTGCCTTTTACAAGTGGGTGGCCGACGATGTGCGCATGCCGGAGCGCCTGCGCACCCACCCGACCGAGTACTCGTGTCCTGGCATCGACACGGGTGCGGCGCAGTGTGCGCGCCACTGTTCGGGAGAGCTGGGCGGTCTGCTGGTGTCGTTTTCGGTCGGCGGCAAGATTGCGCCGCCCTCACCCCCGTCGCCACCACACGCTCCAGAGCCTCCGTCGCCTCCACCAACGCCTCAGCCGCCACGAGCCAACCGATTCCACGGCGCAACAGACGTGTGCAGCGACAATCACATCTACTCTGGGCCCGAGTGCCGCGACGGAGGTGTCGGGTCCATCTACCCACCGCTCTGCAACTATGGCACCCAGAACACCAACTGTGGTCCACGTATGCAGTACTATGACAACAATGAGCACATGGGCGACGACTCGTGCGAGTTTGCGCACAACAACATTTGCGAGGACAGCGGCCCCGAGTCGGAGTACTTTGTGGACGAAGATGGCATTGAGCGCGCACGCTGCGGCTACGCCACCGACATGTCCGATTGTCCCACGCGCAAAATGGAGTCACTCGGAGACCTATCGTTCAGAGACGTTGGCTCGCCGCCCGGCCCTACACCACCGCCACTCACCGGCATCCCGCCGCCGCCGCCCAATACGGAAATCGTTTACCTGGGAGCCGGCGCTTGCCGCGGGCCGAACGACGACACTGGAACCGCACGAGCGGGGTTTGTCACGCAAACGGGTGCCACCTTTGAGGAGTGCAGCGCAAGCTGCACTACTCAGATGACGGCGGGCATAGAGTGCACCGGCATGACCTTCCGCCCATCCGACGGTCTGTGCGAGATACACACGATGCCACTCGTTGGCACATTCCAGCAACAAGACAGTGATGACACGGCGTGCTACCGGCACTTTTTTGCGTGTCTCGACATCTGCGAGCATACTGGTACGTGCACGGATGGAGGTCTGGGCGCCATCCCGTTTGCTGGCAACTTTCTCTGTCCCTATGGCACGCAGTGTCAATCGTGTGGCGTTCGCACAAACGTGGATTGGGTATTGTCGGACACTGCCGGCGTCAACGGCGACGGCAGTGTCACGCACAATGGCGTTTGCGAGGACGTCGCGGTCGGCGGAGGATTTGGGTATGGCACCGACCAGACCGATTGTGGCGGTCCACGGCGCGTCATTTGGAACACTGGAGCACCGTCGACGGAGAAGGCAAGTGGCTACGCCAACGCGGGGCGTCGCCTGCAGTTTGACGTCTCGCCACCCCCTCCAACGGAAGAAGGTCGTCTCGATCCGCGCGCAAACGAAGCAAGGTTTGGAGAGCGTGGTGATCAGATACCACCCGCGCCACCGTCGCCACCTCCGCCGGCTCCGACGCCACCGCCGCCTCCAAGTCCCCCTCCACCGCCAAGGATGGATTGGTGCGAGTGCGCGTGCACTGCTGCGCCCAACCGATACGAGGACGAATGGTCGCCACTTGCATTGGAGGCCTTTTCGGAGCCGTCGGCGGACACGCGCCTGTATGCGGCATACGCGGCACTCGAGCGTGGAGCCGAGGAGCGGCCAGCGGCGCACATCTACGTAGAAGGGCTGGTACAGAATGTTGTGCGGTACGTGGAATCGCGCGCACTGTCGCTTCCGATGGCACACGTGACAAACAACTGGAAGCTCACGTCTACGCCAACGCTCCGCAAGTCGTACGCCCCACTCACAAGCATGCCGGCCAGTTTTGTCAATGCATGTCGCCAGCAACATCTACAGGAAGCGTGGGCCCTTGAGGCACAGCAGCCAAACGACGGGTTTTGCTCCAGCACCAACTTCCAGTCCAAGTGTTTGACTGCTGCCGGAGCCGGTTGCGGGCCGTGGAGAGTGATCGGCGACCCTGGAATCGGTTGCTACCAGCACTACTGCTCGACGTGGAGCACCGACCCACTCGCCACAGAGTGTCTGTCTGCCAACCAAGCACAGTGTGACATGTGCAGCGCCTGTTTCGAGGACTCGGGTGCGACGACGCGTCGTCTTGACACGGTGGGCGCACCGTACACGGATTCATGGCGGTTGCTGCCGGATGCGACATTGGACCGCACCGAGTGGTTTTCGCGCTGCTCGGCCGAGTGTGCAGAGCAAACCACCATGTTCCTGCTGCACTATGTGCAATACAACAGCGCAACCGGCGAGTGCGAGTGCTACACCAGTGATACCCCCGAGCCTCCGGACAATGGCGAGCTCACGCGTTTCCTTGCCGAAAACGGTCAGTATGACACCTCGGGCGACGTCAATATTTGGTTGACTGGACCACCGAGCTACGCAGGCGTATTCGAAGGGGAGCTCGGTGGCACGCTGTACTATGCACAAGCCTTTGAGATCGGGTTCACCATGCCCATCTACCACCAGCCTTCTGGCGAGGCGCACGTGCATCCGAGAGAGTGTGGAAACCGTTGCATCCACGTCCTCGGCAAGGATGCCATCGCTGGGTTTGTGGTCGACCCCATCGCACGCACGTGCGAGTGCATTGGCGACTCGACCAACGATCGCGACCCACTGGCACTGCACAACCGCGCGCAGATTGCGTTCACGGTGGGCTCGACGGCGGTCATGTTCAAGGCCTTTTGGTGCGAAGGCTCCGAGCCCGATCCGCGGACCGACGGTGCCTACGTCTACTCTCATCGCGTCGGGTCGCAGACTTGGTGCCCTGGCAGGGTGCCCGATCACATGGGCGAGGCGGTCATCAGCGGAAGTAGGGCGTCTTGAAATCAAACCCCATCCATGCTGCACGCCTTTGCGTCTCTCACATCCCTTCCCGTCCCTCTCTCTCTCGCAGCTGTGTACACGGTCAACGAGGACATTGCCGAAACGTGCCGCGCAAGCTGTGACCCAACAGAAGGTTGCAACCTGGTGCAGCTCATCGGCACCTCGTGGTCCGACGTCGCCGGGGCTCCACTGACACGCCCCTCGCCACCGCCCACCCCTCCAGTGCCGCCTCAGCCACCGCCACCAGTTGAACCGCCATTCCCTCCACTGCTGCCGATTACGACGGGGAAGGAGCGCTTCCGCACGTGGAAACCCGATGGCTACGAGTTTCCCACCCAAGACGGCGACTTGCTCTACTCGCTGACGTGTGGCGCGGAGACGTGCGACGGCGCGGAGGCGCTCCCGGTGTTTCGTGGCACCCTTTCGGCAGTCTCGACGCTTGCCAACGAGCTGCACAGTGCCGGTCGCTTTGACAGCTCCATTTGCGCGTGGGAATGCATTCCACGCGTCGAGGACCATGCACTCGTGGCAAGTGAGCTGTCCTCCTTTGAGGCCGGCCTCGGCGTGGCCGGTTTGCACTTTCCTGGCGCCGAGGCGCCGCTTGGGTATGGATTCACGTCCTTTGCGTCGCGCGCTGATTTCACACTGACGCCAACCTTTGGCACCGCGGGCGTCGCTGTGCCAACACTGCGCCCCACCCAAGGCGAGTGCAGAGACATGCTGCACGACGCCGCCAATGGACACTACGGTTCGCTGGTGCACGGTCCTTTGGCAGTGTGGCACAGGAATTACCAACCGACCAATGGTGATCCGGCACGTGGCGAGTGTCTGCTCTTCCGCGCCACTCGCAACCGCATTCAGTTCCAACTGTGGACCAGCTTTGCAGCACACGCCAAAAGCCTGACGACACTGCCGCACCACAAGCCACCCGAGTTTGCCGCTCTACGCACTCCCGACAACACGGAAAAGTGCAGACCTGACTCGGTGGCGTGCATGTGGTGGGCCGAGTTTGACGGCGCGCACTACAACTGTATGCCCGATCACGATCTCGGCAATGTGCTCACGCCGGTCAAGCTCTTGGAGAATGCGCGTGACCTCCACGTCCAATACCCTCCCCCGTCGCCACCACCGCCTCAAATGCCGGCGCCTCCGGTGCCGCCGCCACCTCCGCCACAGCAGTGCATGAATGCTGAGTTGCCACGGACGGATCTGGACTCGGAGCAACTGGGTGGTGGCTGCTGGCGTTGGTTTGAAACCGAAGACAACATCCAGTGGCCTCCGATTGAGTCGCACCGCAACGTGCTGGTGAAAGATCCGTCGTGTCCCGACGATACCACATTCACCAATGCCATCAACCGTGACACCTTTTACATGTTCAACCCGTCGTCGCTCTTGCGTTCCTCTGTAGAACGTCTAGCACCCACTGGTGCACCATACCCGGATTGTGGCGAAGCTTCGGACCAAGAATGTTGCATCGCGCACCACCAAGTACGCGTCCCTGCATCCGCAGACGGCAACCAACTGCTAAACACACGCTCCGGATGCCAAGACCGTTGCAACATTGATCGGCGCGTCGGGTTTGACGGCGCTTGTCTGCCTGGTGTGCCCAAATGTTTGGACAGCCAGAACGACCCTACTACCTGGAAGTGGTCTGGTCTCCAAACGGAGGGTGAACGCTCCTGCACAGGCGTCCACAATCTTAACATGAATGACTGTATTGCGTACGCAATTGCAATTGGTTTCCCTTTCAGGGACTCGGCGGCGACCGGTCGAGTGTACGATGCGTCGTCTGCACTTGGTTGTTTGCGCAACTACGGTAGCTCGACGTACCCTCGGCGCGAGGTCGTCTGGAACAGGCACAGCGATGCCAGCGACAGCAATCCATGTGGATCGGCACAACAATGCGTGTGCAAGCTGGTCAACCCCGAAGTGCGGTTTGTGGACACGCTGTGCATGTGTGGCTCGCGCTTCACGGACGAGCAGGACAATTCCGCTTTCACTGCGGCCTTGGGGGTTTCCAGCGAAGCAGTGTTTTCGTTGGAGGCGGCACAAGCCTCGTACCAATTCGAAACCGTCACCTACGCTGTGCCAGGCATACAGTCTCCACATCCCGCCCCTCCACAGCCGCCCTCGCGTCCGCCAATACCTCCCGCGCCCCCACCGCTTCCATCTCTGCCACCGTACCCTCCCAGTCCACCACGACCACCGCGGTATCCCCCCATCCCACCAAGTTTGCCGCCACTGTCGCCGCCCCCGCCACTTCTTCCTCCACCTTCACGTCCTCCGCCCACACCTCCTCCGCCCAGTACACCGCCGGGCGCCCCGCCGCCGAGCAACCCGCCCGGCGCACCTCCGGGGTCACCACCGTTGCCGCCAAGGCCACCCGTTTTTCCGCCACCACCACCCTCGCCACCACCGCCCTCGCCACCGCCCCCTGGACCAAGAATGCCACCTCCGCCGTTGCTGCCCCCGCCCTCGCCGCCTCCGCCGTTTCCTCCAGGACTGCCTCCGTTTGCGCCACCGCCCTCACCACTGTCGCCCATTGATGCGACGCACTACTGGGCGTCGCGCTCTTGCACAACGGGAAGATCCGACCTTGTGTGCTTGGAGGCGAACGCCACTATGGCTACCGAATCTGCGAAAACCGTGGTCCGCTGCTGTGCGCAGGCAGCAAACACCTGTCTTGGGTCCGTGTGTCCAGCAAACTTCTTCTTTGGTGGATCGGGGATGCTGCAGCTAGAGCCCAAGACAGGTGTTTGGCGCGAAGTGACACTGTATCAGGCAGCCTTTGAGTGCCAGAATCAAGGCGGTCGGCTTTGCAATGTGCAAGAACTCACAGAGCACACGTGTTGTGCATCTGGGTGTCACTCGTGGAACACCAAGTTTACGTGGTCCAGCACGCCATGTGATCCAACGTCTCCAATGCCGTCGCCGCCGCCACCACCTCACACACCGCCGCCGCCGACTCCGAGCAGGCCACCATACCCTCCGAGCGCTCCACCGCCTCCTGGGTATCCATTGTCTTCTCCGCCTCCACCGAGTTTGCCACCTCAGCCTCCGAGCGCTCCCCCTGCACCGCCGCAGCCGTTTGCTCCGTTTGCTCCATTTGGCCCTGGTCGTCGCCTGGCCCATCAAGCAGGTTACGATGGCAATTGGGTCAACCCGTACTTGGGTGGACACCTCAACGCAAGCAAGACGTGTCGCAACGGACTCTATGATTTCAAACGCCAGTGGATGTACGCTCAAAACTTGAACCCCTGCCCGCACATGCACAAACTCACTGTGTGTCGTACTGTTTGCCTACAGGTCCACCGGCCCAACCACGCGCCCGCCATTGATGACGCATCTGGCAGAGGAGGTGTTTGATGGCACACGGAATTGCGATCGCAGCGGCGTCGCCACCAACTGGGACACCGTGGTGCCAAAGCTTGCCGGTGCGGCACCATACACAGTGGCCGTGGAAGTCAAGATTGATCCTGCACAAGCTAGTGCCGGCGACATGATGCTGTACCATACTGGCGGATTCCCGTCTCATGGCCACGGAATCGCAATTCGGCCAGTAGACAACGCATTGTTTGTGGTGTGGGCATTCTATGACGAACCCAGTGGGGTCAGTGTACCCGTGGTCGACGCGGAGATGAATTATGGATCGTCTGCGAATCCTGCAAGCAACTGCATCGACAATGCCAACAAGTTGTCTCCTGAGATCACACTGTGCAAGAGCAGCAATTGCAGTGTGTACACCCAGAATGAGCATTGCATCAACACGATTGAAGGCGACAGTGTTAACCCCTACTTGCGGCTCGACCTCGGCTCTATGCAGACCATCACCGGCCTTGAGATTGAAACCGCGGAGCCGCCGGCCGACTTGGCGACGGCGTTGGGAAGCTACGAGATACGGATTCACAACGGCCTGGACCCCTTGGTAGATGCAACTGTTTGCACGCTCACTGCCACCTCAACCGATCGGCGTGGGTTTTCGAGCTGTCCAGGCACGGGTCGGTACGTGACGTTGCGTTTGCCCGGAGCGACCAGAGCAATCGTGCTGAGTGACGTGACTGTCATACGCGCACACGACCATGGCTGTTCGGGCCGTTTTTGCAACTCAATCAACTTGGCATACATCAACCCAATCGTTGTCGGTGCTCTCACAGACGGTGCTTGGCACTCGATTGTGAGCCAGTACGAGGGCGCAGGCGGCAAGCGCCGCTTGAGTGTGGACGGTGTGGTGGTCGCAGAAGACATGCCGCGCAGCACCATCCACACACTCTACCGTGAGACGTCACAGTCGTATCTGGAAGATGGTGGCATCACCGGCTTTGCACGAGTGCCTGGCAACGGAGATTGCCTTGGCGACAGCGCAGAGGAGACGGGAATTGGGTACAAGAATGCGCTGTACAATCAGAGTCGCAGATTCTTCTCCAGTCCAGGCAGTCCTCAGCAATGCAGAGAAGAGTGCAAACGACAGGGCGACAACTGTGATGGGTATACGGTTGACGACGGCGATATATCGGATAGTTGCTACTGGTACGAACGCGCTACCAGCTACGGCTTGGTGCCTCAACGCACAAACGGACGCGCGGGGGCGCTGGTGGCTAGGAACACGCCCCTCCGCATCAACCACATCTGTGGCTACAGGGGTGCATGGGAGCAAGCGTCCGGCTTCCGCACCAACCTTGCGTGCGCCACCGAGGCGCAGCTGAGCTGCAGAACGCATTGCCTGAACAGGTACCCTACCACCACGCACATCTTCGTAGAGAATGCCGGCACGTTCAACTGCGGTTGCTCCGACACCAACGTCGACTGCGACGATGCCGCAAACCATGTCTCCGGGCACGCCATCAGCCACAACCTCTACCGAGTCTCCGACATCCATACGGGCGATTGCACCAGCAGCACCATGCAAGCCGACGCTGCAACTTGCTATGGGCGCGTGCGCACAAACTTTTGCTACGGTGGTTTTGACAGTGTTCCAAACTCGCTGGCGGCCGGCACAACATGGGGCGCTCCCGTCGGATTCGTAGGTTCGTTGCGCAACCTACGTATCTATGGCCACGCCGAGGCTTACTTTCCGCAGGTTCCACTGACCGAGTCGACAAGTTATGCCTGCGACTATGACAACATTATCGCGGGCGACGGAGCGTCGCGTGCCAGCTACGACAACTGTGCCAGCGTGGCGGCCAGCCAACAGCCCAACGATTGCTGTGCTGTTCACCGCACGGCGGCGACGCCTGAGGAAGTTTCCACGGCACATTCTGCCATCTACTTTGGATCAGTGTCCGCAGGCGACGATCTGATCTTTGAAACAGGCACGCCGGTTGGCGCGGAAACCTTTGCCACTGGGTCGGATGCGTTGGCAGTGGAGGACGTGAACAATGACGGCAAGAAGGACATCCTCATGGGCAACAAGATTTTTTTGAACGACGGGTCCGGAAACTACCCTACGATGGGCTCGCAGTTTACCACAAAGACGATGGTGAAAGCGCACATTGTTGATTTTGACGGACGCGATTCGTATCCGGACATTATTGGTGTCGATGATCATGGCGAAGCGTGGCTGTGGCGGTCGTTGGTAAGGCAAGAAGAGGTGGAGGCGCGGGCTTACTTTTGGCACTATGAACCCGTGACCTACAACTGTGGTGTCGATGGCACGTTCAGGGAATTCACCATTTTTGCAATCGGTGCCTTCCGCGACGCGACCAACACTGCCAATCAAGGACCGCTTACGCAGTTTCGCAAGGGCGACGTGCTGGAAATTCTGGAAGCCGATCAGGCCAACCTCGACAATCCCAGCTTTGACTTTGGGCTTACGGGCAAGACTGCCATTGTCAAGTCGTGGATCAGCATGGACTCTCAAACCAACTACAGGTGGGGTAGCCGAGGCACCGCAACGTGGGCCAGTCTGTCATGGGGCAGCAACGCAGTCGGACTGTTTACCGGCAAGAATGCCGGACGACATGTTGTGGAGCTAACGGTGGAGCTGACGGCACCAGGAACGTGTGCATCCGTGGCGCCACAAGACGGTTTGGGTGGAGTCGCGGAAATCCGTGTGCGTGGCCGGCCCAACAATGATGTGCTGCGCCGAGCACCCGCCGCGGGCATTCCGCCAAATTTCGGTGCGCCACAGCGGTTGGGCGACGCGGGCGACACTGGAGTTGTGGACGTCGCTGCATTCTACATGGGAGAGGAGACTGCCCGCGACAAGATGACGGTTGACTTTTGTTTGCTCTTCCGTGGACGACCGACCAAGTGCTTCAGTGTGGGCGACGACACCGCACAGACGCTTGATTCGCACACCTCACGAAGGGTGAGTTACCCGAACAAGGACGACAACATGCACGATGCACTGCGCTTTGCGCCATTGACACAGCCGGGTGCATCGGTGGGCGCCACCGTGAACCTCAACATTGGAGAGTTTTGGGAACTAGAGTACAACCGAGCCGACTTTATCGGGCAAGCGGTCGAGATGCGTGGCCTTGGCGCGTGGATCAAGTACACGTTCAATCGGCCGCATGGATTGAAGGAGGGCACTGTCGTGCGCACGGATCCAGTTGTGGCATCAAGGATGGACAGTAGCGCCGCGCGCGCAACGTCGAGTTTCATGTATCCTGGTCGCACCGACACTGACCCGTACAACGGAGGTACTACCATCAACGGGGGTTGGTATCGCACCGCCATCTTTGACGTGACAGAAACCACATTCAAAATGGTGGTGCCCGTGGTGCACAGCACATCCTTTGACAGGGGCCAGACGCCTTGCATACCAGAGGTGGAGGGCTGCGAGGATGCTTACCAGCCCTTTTACGCGGCGCGGCGGTGGGGATTCGGCGACCCCGATGTGTGCGGCCTCCGTGAGGTCATGTACCCAGACGTCGGTTGGATCAACGAGGCAGTGAGCTATATCGACGAACAAGGCTACGAACAAGGCTGCAACAAGGCGCACTCTTGCGGACGGTCTTACACTGATGACGCCCTCTTCAACAGGGGCGGCTCCACTGGTCACTGTGACGACCACGTCAACCACGACAACAATGAAGTGACACTGTTACTAGCCCACAACAGTGGGCGACTGCATAGAGGGGCACTGGTTGTAGAGGAGTTGCCCAAGAACAACATGGCCGCGCCGCTTGGCATCCGCTCCAATTGCCCAGAGGGGGCCAACACGTGCAACCAGTTGGTGGTCATTCGTGAGAATGCAAATCCTTCTGTGTTGACACCCAACGCCAATGCCGCCACGTTTACAAGCGTAGGCACGCCGGGCGCTACGACGGGAGCTACCAGCGGCGGCGCGGTGACGACTGTGATGGGTACCAGCTCCGATTGCGGCGACTATACCCGTGGGTGCGATCGCCCCGAAACGCCACAGGTTTGCCGAGAAAACACCTGCTACTGCGATTACAACGACGTCGGACCCTGCCGGATCATTGTTGGCCGAGAGACGCGCATGGTGCAAACGGTCCAAAACCCTACCGACGGCTTTGCGATCAAGTTTCATGGCGGCGAGAATGCGGCAACGCTGAAAGAATCTGGAAGCGACATCTTCCGCCCGACCGCAGCCGCATTCTGTGGCTCCAACGACAGGGTTGCCGTGGTGGGCGAGGACTTTGAACCGCGGCTCTACGCGTTCAATGGCGAAACGCCAAGCGCTCGTCTCGGCTTTGCGCAAACGTCGCTCACCCCGTTGGCCAAGTCGGTCGACGTGGTCTGTGCGGACTTCAACGGAGACGGTGTCATTGATGTCCTTGTACACAGAACCGCAAGAGACAAGGGATCGTGTGCCTTCCGCTGCCACGAGAACAACCGTTTTGGGCAGGACGCCAACTGGCTGCGCACGCGCCTCAACACGCGCGCGGCTGTGCGCGCCGTGGCACACAATCACGGCGCGCTGTATGCCAACATGTTTCTCATCGACGAGATGTCGTTGCGAGATTCTGCCACGTGGGTGCGCAGCATGACCTCCATGCAGTACCTCAACTTTGTGCGCGTCAACGTGATACATGCAGATGGCAGCAGCGACGAGGTCCACGTGGATATTCGGTATTACGAAGCCTCGGTCAAGGATGGATTTGAAAGCCCCTTCCCTGGTCGGTACGCCTACTTTGCGGGCACAATTGTGCCGGCTACCTCACAGTTCAACTTTGTGGTTGGCGACGTCGTCGATTTTGCAGCCTACGATCAAGACTTTTGTCTGTGTGGTCCGCTGCTTTCGGAAGCATTGCAGCCCTACCCACCACCCAACTCGCCCCCACAGCCACGGCCGCCGCCGCCGCCGCCCTCGCCACCCCTGCCACTCAGCCCACCCTCTCCGGAGGCCCCACCCTCTCCGCCAGTGTCCATCAAGCACGGCCTGTGCCTGCGGTTTGGCCCCGCAGCCTTCCCGCCGTCGCCACCACCGTCGCCGCGTCCGCCACCACCACCGTACACCACGCCTCCTCCGCTGCCGCCCAACTTCCCACCCGTTTCCCCGTCGCCAACGCCACCCCCACAAGTGCCACCACCCCCGTCGCCGCCGCCACCCACGCCGCCACCGCCACCGTCGCCACCCAGTCCACCGCCGTCGCCTCCCAGACCACCGCCCCCTCCGTCGTCACCGCCTCCGATGCCATCGATACCGCCAATCCTGGACACGCCCAACTCGCGGATGCTATACCATGACCTCGACGAAAGTCAAACCTCCATGCTCATGAGCGCGGACGAGACGGGGTGGCAGGCCATCA
>MDTB01062456.1_pt1 | contig 14411 bp, 13 predicted proteins | sample 811161 | NCBI WGS metagenome assembly MDTB01 (sample SAMN05326650, study PRJNA326480) | marine metagenome | isolation source: seawater | place: Mediterranean Sea | collected 2009
ATTAGTGTATTATTATAGTAATTTAATTCAGGTTTTTAAGATAATTTTATGATTTCCAAAGATTTAAATAAAATATTCATAATAGGGAAAAAGTTATTTCCAATATGTAGATCAATAACCGGACCAGGTATATATAAAAGTTTAAAAATATTAAAAAAATTTAATGGAAATATTATTATTAAAAAAGAAAAAAGTGGTAAAAAAATCTTTGATTGGGAAATTCCACCAGAATGGTCAATCAAAGATGCTTTCATACTTGACAATAAAAATAAGAAAATAATTGATTTTAAAAAAAACAATTTACATGTTGTGAATTTTTCAAGGCCAATATCAGCTTTTTTAAAAAAAAAACAAATATTAAATAAAATTTATTCCCTCCCTAAAATTAAAAATGCTATCCCCTATGTAACAAGTTATTATAAAAGGGACTGGGGGTTTTGCTCTACACATGAAGACAAAATAAAAATTTTAAAAACATACAAAGATAATGATCTATTTAAAATAGTAATTGACTCAAAATTAAAAAAAAATGGTCATCTACATTATGGTGAATGTTTACTTAAAGGAACTTCTACGAAGGAAATATTAATAAGTACTTACTTGTGTCACCCATCAATGGCAAATAATGAACTTTCAGGACCAATGTTGAGTAGTCTTTTATTAAAACATTTTTCAAAAAAAAAAAACAAGTATTCTATGAGATTTATATTTATACCAGAAACAATTGGTTCAATTGTTTATTTAAGTAAAAATTTAAAAAAGTTAAGAAGAAATTTTTTATGTGGGTATAATTTATCATGTGTTGGAGATGGAAGAGCTTATTCAGTTATTTCAACCAAATATAATAACACCTTGAGTGATAAATATATCAATAAATCTCTAAAAAAAATGAAAATTTCTTACAAAAATTATTCTTTTCTAGAACGCGGTTCTGATGAAAGACAATTTAATTCACCAAATGTTGATTTGCCTGTTGTAACATTTTGTAGATCAAAGTTTGGGAATTTCAAAGAATATCATAACTCATTAGATAATTTTAACCTAGTAACAAAAAAAAATATAAAAGATAGTTTCAATGTAATTAAATCAACAGTTGATTTAATTATGAGATCAAAAAGACCAGTGACAACAAAAATCTGTGAGCCTTTTTTACAAAAATACCAGCTTCATGAGAGCATTAGCTTAAAAAGAAAAGGTAAAAAAGCACAAAAAATCAAAAATTTACTAAACTTTATTCAATTTGCAGACGGCACAAATGACTTAGAAGATATCTCAAAACAGATTAAATTAAAAAAATCAGAGATAAAAAAAATAAATTCAATTTTATTAAAAAATAAACTTATCAAATATTCTTAACGTGATCTCAATAGTTGTCATTTGTCATAATTATGGAAGATTTTTAAGAAAATGTTTATCTAGTATAATTAGAGCAGATAATAAATTTGTAAAAGAAATCATAATTATAGATGATTCAAGCACTGATAATACTTCAGTAATTTCAACCGAGTTTCAAAGAAATTACAAAAAAATATTTTTTTATAAAAAAAAATTTAAATCATTAAGTAAATCAACAAATTTTGCAATTTCTAAATCATCTGGGACTTGGATAGCAAAGGTTGATGCTGATGATTATGTTTCAAAAAATTTTATATCAGATTTTGTATCAAAAATTAAAATGAATGATAAGGCAAATTATATCTGTACAGATATAATTTGTTTTAATGAGGCAAAAAAAATTAAATTTAAAATAAAACAAAATTTTACTACCAAAACCACTTTTTTCAAATATCCTTTAGGAAGCGGATCTCTATTCAAAAAAAAATTATGGAAAACTGTTAATGGTTTTAATGAAAATTTATATTACCAAGACGATTTAGATTTCTGGTTTAAAATAAAAAAAATAAAAAAATTAATATATATTGAAAAAGCAAATTATTTTTATAGAAAACACGGTAGAAACATGTCAAAAAACATAATTATAAAATATTTAACCAAAATTTATATTTTATTAAAAAATACAATATGACGACACTTATTACAGGTAGCTCAGGCTTTATAGGCACAAATATAGTTCTTAAATTTAATAAAAATAAAAAATTATTTTATGCAGTTGATAAGATAAACAATCCATATCTTAAAATAAAAAATTTTTCAAAATTAAATTTGTGTAATAAAAAAAAATTAGAAAAAATCTTTATAAAAAAAAAAATTAAATATATTATTCATTTGGCAGCTCTTCCAGGTTTTGTTAACTGCCATAGCTCCCCTGATAACGCTTTTGATAACAACATTTGGGCTACAGTAAATATCTTGAATTTATCTTTGAAATATAATGTAAAAAAAGTACTTATAGCTTCATCTATGGGTGTGGACAATTTTAAAAATAATCCAAGCATTTATGGTTTAACAAAATTTGTTTGTGAAATGTACGGTCAAACATACGCGAAAGTAAAAAAAATAAATATTGTTAATTGTAAATTATCAAATGTATTTGGTCCTTTTTCAATACACAAAAATAGTGTTGTGCATAGTTTTATAAAGAAAATATTGTCTAAAAGATCTATTGAAATTCACAGTAATGGTCTTCAAAAAAGAGATTTTATTTTTGTTGAAGATGTTTGTGAAATGCTACTAAAAGAATTATACAAAAAATCTAATAAAAGTGAATTAAAGATAAATACTAACAAATTTTTAAGAATAGTTGACTTAAAAAAATGTTTAGATGATATATCAAAAAAAAATAATAAATTTATGTATGTCAAAACACCAGATGGCTATGATGATCGTATATATAAAAAACCAAAAATAAAATTACCAAGAAAACTTAAGAAAAATTTGGAGTTTACTTATAATTGGTATAAAAACATCTAGAAATGAAAATTTTAATATTAGGTGCTGATGGCTATCTTGGATGGCCAACAACTATGCATTTCGCAAACATGGGACACAATGTTTTAGCTGTGGACAATCTCTCTAAAAGAAAAATTGAGACAGAGCTAGGTATTGAGCCATTAAATTTGGTAAATTTTTTTCAAAAAAGAGTAGAAATATGGAATAAAAATCAAAATAATAAAATTGATTATATTGTTTCTGACTTGTTAAATTACAAAGTTCTTTGTGAAATAATATCTAACTTTAAACCTGAAACAATTATTCATTACGCTGAACAACCCTCGGCTCCTTATTCCATGGCAGATAGAGAAAAAGCTGTCTATACCCAAAATAATAATGTTATAGGTAATTTAAATTTATTGTTTGCAATTAAAAAATATTGCCCTAACGCACATCTGGTTAAACTGGGTACTATGGGTGAATATGGAACACCAAATATTGATATTGAAGAAGGTTGGTTGAAAGTTAATCACAATGGAAGAGAAGATAAGGTTTTATACCCAAAAAAACCTGGGAGTTTCTATCATTTATCAAAGGTTCATGATAGCGCAAATATTGAGTTTGCTTGTAGAATTTGGGGACTTAGATGCACAGACTTAAATCAAGGTTTTGTTTATGGTATAGTAACTAAAGAAATAAACTTAGATTTTGAAAATTTAACAACAGCATTTCATTATGATTCAATTTTTGGAACAGTAATTAATAGATTCATTACTCAGTTAACCATTGGAAAACCCATGTCTGTTTATGGCAATGGTACTCAAAAGAGAGCTTTTTTAAATATTCAAGATACAATAAATTGTGTTCAAATAGCTTCTGAAAATCCTGCTAAATTAGGAGAGTTTAGGGTTTTTAATCAATTTACTGATTTTTGTTCATTAAATGATTTAGCTAACAAAATTAAGAAATTTGGAGATAAAAAAAACCTTAACCCAAAGATCTCTCATGTAAAAAATCCAAGAGTCGAAGAAGAGGATCATTATTATAACCCAAAAAATACCTCTTTAATTTCGTTGGGTCTAAAACCTTTGGAGTTTAATGAAAATCAAATAAGTAAAATTTATGAAATAACACAAAAATATAAAGATAAAATTAATATAAAAACACTTGATCCTGTCGACAAAATACAATGGAAACAAAGTTAGCATAATAATTGATGCTTAAAAAAAAATTACCTTATATCATTGCAGAAGTGGGAAGTAATCACTTGGGAAATAAAAAACTATGTTTTGACTCTATTATTCAAGCAAAAAAAGCAGGCGCAGATTGTATAAAGTTTCAAATTTTTGATGAAAACAATTTAGTAAATAAAAAATTAAAAATCTATAAACATGTAAAAGATAAAAAACTAAAATTTCAATATCAAAGATTTAGAAAAGTTAAAGTCACAATAGAGTTAGTAAAAAAACTTTATAAATTCGCAAAAAAAAATAAAATTGATTTTTCTATTTCACCTTTCGATTCAAGCTATGTACCTAAACTTAAAAATTTTGTAGACTTTTTTAAAGTGGCCTCAGGTGACATAAATAATTTTGATTTACTTAAAGCTATATCAAAGACAAAAAAAAAAGTAGTTTTGTCCACTGGTATGTCTGATCAAAGTGAAATAGAAAAAGCAATAAAATTTTTTAAACGTGGCAATGTTGCAATTCTTCATTGTATGTCAAGTTACCCAACAATGCGCAAAGATGCCAATTTAATAAATATAGAATATCTTAAAAAAAGACACAAAGTGATAACAGGTTATTCAGACCATGTACCCGGAGTTAATGCTTCTATAAATGCTGCTTTACTAGGTGCTGAAATTATAGAAAAACATTTTATGCCAAAAAAAACTGTACTTGCAGGAGATTACTCACTTTCTGTCGATAAAGAAAAATTAAAATCAATGATAATTAAAATTGAAGAATTGTCTGAGATGATTGGGAAAGTTAGAACCAAAACTTATAACTGTGAAAAATACTCCAAGAAAACTCTTAGAAGAAGCTTATATTTTTCTAAAAATTTGAGAAAAGGTGATAAAATTAAAAGGGAAGATTTAATGACTTTGAGACCTTATCATCCAAATGCAGTTAAAATTGAGGATTTAAACCTGATAATTGGTTGTAAATTAAAAAAAAATATAAAAAAAGATCAAGTGGTTAAACGTAATATTTTATTAAAAAAAAAAATAAAATTATAAATACATGCATTTCTTAACCTCAAATTTTAATTTGCTTTCAACAAATTTAAACTGGAATTTAATTAAATATAAAAAAGATATAATTGTTGATAACAAATACAATAATATTTTAATTAGTTTAAATGATAAAAAAAATTTATTAGAATTTAATACTTTTCATATAATTTTATATATTGATAAAAATAACCTGATCACTTTCAAGAGTTTATATAAAGAAATAAATAAAAAAACTTTACTTAATAAAAATAAAACTTTTTTTTTATATTTAATTATAAATGATTTTAATAATTTGATTGATGAAAAGATTATTTTATCTGAAATCTTTCAGCTATTAAATAAATCTAGTCTTTCTAAGAATAAAAATTTTTTTCTACATTATTTGAATATAAATTCAATTAATAAGAAATTTTTAAATCAAAGGAACGAGAATTTTTTAAGATTTCCTTTTGACATTTCTTTTATTAAAAAAATTTCTAAAATAATTTTAAAAAATATTCATATATATAATGCAAAACCATATAAATTAATAATTTTGGATTGTGATAATACTCTTTGGGGAGGAATTTTAGATGAAGATGGTTTGGAAAATATTAAATATGGTGGTGATGATAATGGTGCTATTTATTTGAATTTTCAAAAAAGGCTTCTAAGTTTAAAAAAACAAGGTTTCATTTTAAGTATTTCCTCAAAAAATAATGAAAAAAAAGTTTGGCAAGCAATGCGTTATAGAAAAATGATCCTTCAAAAAAAAGATTTTATCAATCCTAAAATAAATTGGGAAGATAAAGGTCTTAATATAAAAAACATAATTCAAGAATTATCATTAAGGGCATCTGATTGTATTTTTATAGATGATAATTTAGTTGAAATTAAAAAGGTAAAAAATGTTTTAAAAAATTTAAATGTTATTCATTTAGATGATGAAAGTAAAATCTTTCAAAAATTAGAAAAAGATTTTCGTTTTCAAAAAACAAAAATATTAAAAGAGGATATAAAAAAATATAAACAATACAAAATTAAATCAGATTACGAAAAAATAGCAAAAAAAAAATGATAATGATTTTAACTTTTTCAAAAGTTTGAAACAAAAAATAAAAGTTTTAAATTGTAAATCAAATAACTTCGATAGAACTTTACAGTTATTTAATAAGACAAATCAATTTAATTTTAACCTTAATAGATATAGTGTTTCTAGTTTAAAAAAAATAAGACAAAATAAAAACTATGACATTAAGTTGATAAGTTTTTCTGATAAATTTGGTGACCATGGACTTGTTGGTGCTTATATAATTAAGAAAAATAAAGACAAACTTGAAATAATAGACTTTGTTTTGAGTTGCAGAGTTTTAAATAGGTTTGTTGAAGATTTTTTTATAAATATCATATTAACTAGACATAAATCTAATAAATATATCATTTATTATAAAAAAACTTCTGTTAACAAGGAATTGATAAGTAAATTTTTAAAAAAAAATTTTTTTACTTATAAAAATAAAAAGTCAAATAAATATATATATGAAATTAAAAAAAATAAAAAATTTAAAGAAATCTCAAAAATTTTTGAATGATGAAATTAAAAAAATTTTTAAAAAAGAACTAAAAATAAATGTCAAAGAAAATAGTAAAATTTACGATTTTGTAAATTGGGACTCCGTGGGAAATTTTAATTTACTTTTAGCTTTTGAAAAAAATTTTAAAATTAGATTTACAACAAAAGAATTTACCCAGCTCAATTCTTTTAAGGAAATAAAAAAAACTATACAAAAAAAAAATAATGCATGAAAAGCTAAATAAACTTTTTAGCCAACTAAAAATAAGAAAAAACCAAAATATTATTTTACATTCAAATATCGCTGGAATACTACAATTTAAAAAATTTAATAAGGATACCGCTTGCTCATATTTGTTTAATTATATTAAAAAATTTACCCGTAAGAGCGTATTATTAATTCCCACATATAATTATAATTTTACCAAGGGAATAAAATTTGATTTAAAAAAAACTCCAAGCCAAGTGGGCTTATTCAGTGATTACTTATTAAAAAGACATTATTCTAAAAGAACACCAAATCCAATTTTTAGTCACCTTGTTTTTGATCCCAAGTTAAATTTTAATAAAAATATATCTCACAATTATGCTTTTGGGGAAAAAAGTATTTTTAATGAAATATCAAAAAAAAAATTTAAAATCATCTGTTTTTGTTGTTCCACTGATAGGATAACTTTTTTGCATCACGTAGAAACTTTAATGTCTGTAAAATATAGATTTATGAAAAAGTTTAAAGGTGAAATCATAGATAATAAAAAAAGATATAAAATGATTTTTAATTATTTTGTTGCAAAAAAAAAAGTAAGGCATGCTATTAAAGAAAATAAAGTAAATGAATTAATTGATGGTCAATCATTTATTGAAAAAAATTTTGGTAGATTTAAATGCTATTCCTTAGATGCAGATAAGTTAGCGCTAAAATTGTCTAAGAAAATAGAAAAAAATAATTTTTATTTAATTAAATAATATGAAAATTACAATAATTGAAAATAAAAAATTTGCCAAGATTAGCGGAGATAAAAATCCATTACATTTAAACTATAAATTCGCCTCAAAATTTTTTGTTAAAGAACCAATCGTACACGGAATGAATGTGGTAATTATGGCTTTAACAAAATTTATAAACAAAAGTAAAAAAAAAATTTTTGTAAAAAAATTACAAATTAACTTTATAAACTACATTCATGCTAGTGAAGAATTTGAATTAAAATTTACTAGAAATAACATACTGGTATACAACAAATTAAATAATAAAATTAAAATAAATATTATCTATTCTAAATATTCAAAAAAAATTACGCCATTAGATAGAGCACTTAAAAAAAAATTTAATATAAAAAACCTAATAAATAATTCAATTTTAAATGAACTTTTATTTATTTCATATTACGCAGGAACAGTTAAACCTGGAATTGGCGCTTTAATAAATAAAGTAAACTTAGATTTTGAGAATTCTAAAATATTAGGGAATAAAAAAAAAATTAACGTCAAAAGAAAATTGAAAAATTTTTTTACAATTAATTATCTAAATAAACACTACAAAGTTAATATTCTTGCAAACAAACTAAAACCCTTTACATTTCAAAACAGTAAGACAGGAATTAATAGTTACTCACTAAATAAAATCAAAAGTAAAAAAATACTTATTTTCGGATCATCAAGTGATATTGCTAAGAGATTATTAATAAAAAAAATAAAAAAAAAATGCAAAATTTTAAATTACAGTTTTAGAATTAATTTTAATAATCCAAAAATTTCTTCAATAGAAAAGCAAAAATTAACAAAATTTTGTAAAATAAATCGTCCTGATTTTATTTTTTATTTATCATCAGCGCCTATATATAATGGCAGTCTTAAGGAAAATAGATTTTTATTCAAATTTTACAAAATGATTTATGTTGATTATTTCAAGATTCTTCTTCAGATAATAAAAAAAAATGATTTATCTTGTAAAATTTTTTATCCATCTACTATTGCCCTTGATAATTTTCAATTTTATAAAAGATTAGAATGTTATCTTTTAGCAAAAAAAATTGGTGAAAATTTATGTAAAAAAGATTTGTATAAATCTTATGTTAAATTTTTTAGAATACCCCAATTAATATCAAGATCTAATTATAATCTATTTGGCTACTATGAGGGCAAAAAACTTTCTATTATAGATAATTATATTAATAAGTTTTTTAAGTTAATTTAACCTTTGATTTTTTCTAAAACGATGTCCGGTTGCCTCTTCTTATTGTCAATGTAGATTTTTTTATAGTTTTTATTTTTACTTATAAACTCGTTTATCGCTTTTCTTTCAGCCCAAAGTTTTTTACTACCTTGATCAAACACCATAAAACTTCCTACACTCATATTTTTATTTATAGAATTTAAAGCCTTTAATGTTGGTAAATATAAATCCAAATCAAAATATGCTAATGAAAATGATATATTTTCAAAATAACCCGGTTTTAAATCTAAAGCATTTTTATCAATAATTTTTACATTTTTAAATTTAAAAAAATTAATAAAAGATTTGATTTGATTTTTTTTTCCAGAATATGAATTATAAAATTTTTTTGAAGCAGCAGTATCTTTTTTTTCAAAATGAACAAGTCCTTTGAAATGGTCAAATAAATATAATTTTTTTTTTATTTTATAAATATCTAAAATTTTCTTTATTAAAAGACTTGTATTCCCTTTATGAATTCCAAATTCAATAATATTGCCTTTTATCTTTCTCGTATTGTAAATAAGTTGAAAGATAGTTAATGTCTTAAATAAATTTGTGTCACCACTAAATAATCCATAATTTGTTATTAACTCAAAATCTGAAAATTTAAATTTTTTTTTCAATTTTAATATTTTTTGATATTTTTCAGTTTTTATTTTCATGAAGAATTTTATTTATAACATTTAAAAATTTTTTGTTACCTTTATCACGTACCATTATTTTATCTGAATATTTTTTTCTTACTCTTTTCCAACTTTTATCTGAGGCAAAAACTAAGTAGTTGCAAACTCTTAAAAATTCTTTTCTATTATTATATGAAGTCCAAAATGGACCTTTTCTAGTTAAGCCCTCGCTTGCTCCATATCTCCTTGACATATACTCTTTTTTATTGGGCCTATTAAATATAAAGCCTGACCGTCCGCCCCTAGATAAATTTTCAATACTTAAAGTGCCCTCTACAGCTATTACGTATTTGAATTGGTCAATTATCTCAAAATTCTTTCTCCCCTTGAAGTTGTGAATAAATTTAGCACTATTGCTTGTTTGTCGAATAAAGTAATCTTTTTCTAATTTCATATTTTTCTTTGAAATATTTCGCCCTAAAATGAAAAGGGGTATTTTGTTGTTTTTACAAAACGAAAATATTTCCTTTATAACTTCATCATCGTTTTTATAAAAATCTCTCAATTTTTTATCAACATTTTCAGAAACATGATGCGGCTTATGCGTTGATATTAACAACATTTTTTTCTTTTTTTTTTTATTCTTAATAAGCTCTGAATTACTTAGAAATGAACCAATATCAATTTTATTTCCAAGAATGTACTTCTGATAGTCTTTTGATGTTCTTTTATTGAATGTGAACATGTAATCTACAAAAAAATTTTGTGTCTTTGAAACTTTTTTAATAAAACTCAAATCATCCATATAAGTTCTTTGAGTATTTTGAACTGATATTGTTGGTATTTTTGTAATCTCTTTCAAACGATAAAAAACCATTGAATTGTCTATTGCTGTTAAAATAATTTTTGGATCGCTGTATTTGATAAAAAATCTGTAATAAGTCCAAGAATTAAGACTAAAGTTTAAAATGCAGTTTATTAAAATAAAAAAGTTTATTTCTTCTCCCCTTCTATAAAGAACATTCATATCTTTTTTGTTAAAATACTTGTGAAATGGATTAATAATTCCATCAAAAATCAAAATTTTTTTTTTTGAGGGAGGTAAAAACTTCCATTTTGATTTTATAAAATATTTAGATAACAAAAATATTCTTGATAAATTCATAAAAATACCTTTAAAACATACTCAATAATTTAAATTCAATATTTTGAAATAATAAAAATAAAGTATAATATACAAAGCTTCATATGAAAAACATCAAAATTATAGATTGCACATTAAGAGATGGTGGTTACTATAATAATTGGGATTTTTCTTTAAATTTAATTAATGATTATCTAAAAGCTTTACCTGCCGCAGGAGTAGATTGCATCGAACTTGGTTTTAGATCACTTTATAAATCATCCTTTAAAGGCGCTTGTGCATATACAAAAGATAACTTTATAGATAATTTGTTGATACCAAAAAAAATAAAAATAGCAGTAATGGTGAACGCTTCAGATTTAATTAATTACGGTTCCAAAAGCACCATTGTTAATACAAAATTGCTTTTTCAAAACAAGAAAAAATCAAAAGTAGATCTTGTTAGAATTGCGGCTCATCATTATGAAATTGAAAAAATGATTAAAGTTATAATTTTATTGAAAAAACTCGGATATAAAGTTGCTTTAAATATAATGCAAATTGCTGATAGGTCTGAAAGTGAAATTAAGTCAATAAGTAAACTATTATCTAAAACCCCTTTGGATATTCTTTATTTTGCGGATAGTATGGGAAGTTTAGAATTAGAGAAAATCTCACAAATAATTTCATTTATTAAAACTTATTGGAAAAAAGATCTTGGGATTCATACTCATGATAACATGAGTAGAGCCGCAATTAATACTAATGTTGCGATTAACAATGGAGTTCAATGGATTGATGGGACAATAACTGGGATGGGACGAGGACCAGGAAATGCAAAAACAGAATATTTGGTTATTGAATATGAAAAACTCCTAGCAAAAAAAGTTAATATTTTGCCACTCTTAAAAGTTATTGATGAACATTTTAAACCTTTGATGAGTAAATATAATTGGGGTACAAATCCATTTTATTTTTTAGCTGGAATGCACGGAATACATCCAACTTTTATTCAAACTATGTTAGGTAATAACAGGTTTTCAAATAGTGATGTTTTATCTTCAATTGAACATTTAAAAAAATCAGGGGGAAAAAAATTTAATAAAGATTTACTTAATCCAAATGATAAAATTTATAATGGAAAATGTCCTGGAAAATGGTCGCCAAGAAAAAAAATGCTTAACAAAGAGGTATTAATAATTGGTACTGGGCCAAGTGCAATAGAATATAAAAATATACTAGAAAACTATATAATAAGAAAAAAACCTTTTGTTATAGCTTTAAATACTCAAAAAAGTATTAGTGAGAAACTTATTAATGTAAGGGCAACTTGTAATGCACTTACTTTAATATCAGACAGAAATAAATTTAAAAAAATAAAACAACCTCTCGTTGTACCATTGTCAAGAATGTCAGGCGAAATTAAAAATTATTTAAAATCTAATAAAATATTTGATTTTGGTTTAGAAGTTAAAAATAAAAAATTCCAATTTATGAGCCACTATGCTGTTTTACCAAATTCATTAGTAGCTTCATACGCCCTTGGGATAGCTACAAGTGGTAAAGCAAAAAGAATATTACTCGCTGGCTTTGATGGGTATCCAAGTGATGACCCTAGAAGAGTTGAGATGGATGAAGTCCTAGCCTTATACCAGAAATTTACAAACAAAACTAAAATTTTAAGTATAACTCCAACTAGATTTAAGGTAGCTTCAGTTTCTATTTACGCTTTATAAGGCAATTTTTTTTCGGTAAAACCGTTCTTCTTTAACCAGCCCTCAGCAATAGGAAGCTCATATTCATAATCTATATCTAGTCCTCCTTGTTGAATTAAAGGAAATATTTTTTTACCCATCCATTTTTGAGGTAAGAGACCCTCTTTAAAATTTTCTATACATTTTGGTCGTACAACTGAAACTCCACAATCATGAAAATAAACTGAATCAGCTTTTTGTCTATTTGAGTCAATTTTAAAATCAAAGGTATCTAGTGGAACAAAGGGATGAAGAAGGCCATCATTTTTAACCTTTCTTGCTCTTATTGGGGTGAACATGTTGTATTCTGATACAGAAACAGCTGAGTCAATCTCATCGTTTTTTCTTAATACCTCAACACCTTTATCAATTGTGCTCGGTAAAATCATCGGAGCATTACACATAAGAATTACTATAAATTCTATATCTTTACTAAACTTTTTTTTTACGTAATCATAACCGTGACTAAACACATCCTCAACCATTGCCTCACTAGTTGCTAATTCAGGTGGTCTATTAATAATTTGAACATCAAAATTCTTTGCAACCGATTTTATATTATCACAATCAGTCGATACAAAGACTTCATCAACACTTTTAGAATTTATAGCAGCCAGTAACGGATAAGACATTAAAGGTCTACCCAAAATTGAATGAACATTTTTATTAGGAAACCCAACACTACCGCCCCTACCAATTAATAAAGCCATTATCATGATTAATTTTTATATCTTATTTCTTGTCTTTTGGGAAAAAAAGCATCAAAGCCTAAAGCTCCTGAAGAAATCCCGCCATGCAAATGATTTGGTCCAATATCAACGCCATCATCTGGATTTAATGTCTTATGCTTACCGTCAGCATAAAAATCCATTTTTCCATTTATAAGCCAGGTTATCTGTTCATTTTTATGTCCTTTGTCCTCAAATTTAAATCCTTTTTTTAGATCAAATAATACAAGGGTTAATCCTCCCCCTTCATAAGGTCTGGATATGCATTGACCACCCCATAAATCTCTCATTTCTATATCTTTTTTAAAATTAAAAAAATTACAACTGCCATATTGCTGATCTAAATCTTTTGCACTTATCATAAAAAAAGATGAATCTTCTTTTGCTAAAATATTAAATTTTTGATCTGAAGAAACAATGTCTACAGCATCGAGATGTTTCAAGGATTTTTTCTTATTTTCAATTTCTATTTCTAGACACCCTTTTACAACAACAAAAATTTTTTGCTTACCAATTAAATCTTTAAATCTATAATCTATATTTGATATACTTAAAAATAAGCCCTCTTTTAATTCAAATTTTGCCACTATTAAGCCATTCCAACCTAGATAATCACTTAACTCATAAGTATCATTAATTTTGTTATTAAATTTGAAAAAGTTTGATAATTGAGTTCGCATTATTACTTATAAATCTTTTTAAGAGATAATACAAATTTTTTCAATCCCTGATCTAAAGTATTAAATGATTTTAAATTAAAAAATTTTTTTAATTTGTTTATATTTGGGTAAATATAAAATTGGTCTAAAGGGGTTGCCTTTATATATTTTACTGGAAAATTAATCTTTGTAATCTTTTGAATTTTTTTTATTACATCTTTAATTTTGTAAGAATTCCCAGAACCAATATTATAAATTTGATTAAAAAAAATTTTTTTTCCAATCATTTTTGAGATAATCTCAGTTAAATCATCTATGTATATAAAATCTCTTATTCTTTCCCCGCTACCTCTTACAATTAATTTTTTATTTTTATAAATTTGTTCCAAGTAAATACTGATCATCCCTTGCATTTTGTTTTCCAAATTCTGTCCAGGGCCATAGACAGTAAAGAGTCTTAAAATAGTGCTATTAATTCTTTTTTTTTTAAAAATTGAAATATAATTTTCACTAGCTAATTTCGATACTCCATAAAAACTCGCTGGTTTACAATTAAAATTTTCAGAAACTGCTTCTTTTTTAACTTGACCATAAACGCTCATAGAACTTGAAAAAATAAAGTGTTTACAATTAGTTTTTTGCGCTAAGTCTAAAAGTTTAACTGTACTAAAAATATTATTATG
>MDTB01130875.1_pt1 | contig 14411 bp, 13 predicted proteins | sample 811161 | NCBI WGS metagenome assembly MDTB01 (sample SAMN05326650, study PRJNA326480) | marine metagenome | isolation source: seawater | place: Mediterranean Sea | collected 2009
AAGTCTTAATCGAGTATTACGCTTACCACGATCTCCGAAGGGCATGTGAGGAAATATGGAGAGAAGAGGATGCAGTATGGGAGAAGCAATGCAATTACTTGTATGCAAAGTTTGAGGAGTTGTCCAAAGAGGAAGCAAGACGAGAGAAAAACTCTAAGTCTGCAAGGATCGCAAGGAAACTAGAACAAATGAAATTAACAGACGAATTGGTTTCAAAGATTAAGAGGCGAAATGGCACCTAAAACTTATTCTGACGGAAGGGGAGGAGTTTATACAGTTCATGTGGATCAAGATGATAAAGGAAACATTAGTTCCAATACTGTTCCCTTAAAGGATGATGTTCTTTCTCCTGTTTGGCCTTGTCCTGTTGAGGAAGAAACTGAGGTTGTAGAGATCACCATGCAGGATTATGTTTTTATAAACCTTGCTCTTAGAGCGCATGAATTAGATTTAACTCTCAACAAATACATCAATGAACTTCTGAAGGGATCCCTGAAAGAAGAGGTTGAAGAGTCAGAGAAACATAAGATTCTTTTCAATATAGACAAATGACAATTGATATTCTTGCAATTATGGGAATTATGCTTCTCATTTTGATTTGGTCTTGGGTCGTAATGTGATGGTTAATAAGGAGTTTTTTGATGCGTTAATACACCGAACCATTGATTTAAATAAGTTTAGTGGTTCATTTAACAATATCGTATCAAAGAATATAATTGATCTAGAAAACTCTATTACATCAAAACTGATTAGTGAGCCTTGGGATGTGTACACGGATCGGGGTACAAAGTTAAAAAACGAAAAACAATTCTTAGATTATATTGACCCTGCACTTCAAAAAACATTCTCAAATATTGAGAGGGAATATTACGAAGATTCAACCATTATTGCTAATCAAGAAAACTATTTTATTCACAGTTTATTGAGCAATGTCAATGCTGATACTAAACCGCCCTTATTACCTCTTTCAATTCATGAAAACATCAGACAATCATCTATTGCCGGGAAAAACTTTCAATACTGGCTTGGAAACATACGGAGAGGTTTTAAGAGAGAGCTACTTAACAGAATCAGAGGAAAATTTTCTCTTGGAACAAGAGCAGAAGATGTTGTCAAATTCATAAAGGGAGACAGGCAAAATGGATTCACAAACGGACTATTTCAAAAAACTTCAGGAAAAACACAAACTCTTCTCAGGTCTGGATTCCTTTCGTCAACAAATGAGATCCGCAAACAACTATATTTCGACAACGCCCATTTTGTTAAGAGCATTCATTGGCATTCTACTCTTGATGGTAACTCCTCTGGTATTTGCTCTCATTCTGATAATAGTAGCTGGGAGATTCCTTCTTTCCGTCCTGAAGGAGACTCTAACCCATATCGGGGCGGTCTTCCTCATTTCAATTGTCGGAGTACCTTTGTACCTATATTTAAGCCTGACGTTACCATTCAGGACAGTCCTAGACTCTCAATTAGGGAATGGATCAATGAGAGAAGTGAACCAGAAAGAAGAGGAATCTTCGGGGAAAGGAAGTTCTCGCTCTTCCAGAAGGCGAAAATCACCCACCCTCAATTAATTAATTTTCGATCAACTCCAATTTCAATCAATGAAATGTTGAGGCGATATGAATATAAAGGAACTCACCTACGATCTAATTAACAGAGCCAAGGGAGATGGGGGAAGTGCTATTGTTCAATGTGAAGATCAAGAAACTGCTGAACTGGTTCGTGAGCGAGTCAAAGAGGCAATTAAGTTTTATTCCAATTTAGATGTAACCATAGTTCGTGATACCGAAGTAAACGTGTATTCATGGACTGTAAATGAGTTAGCAAAGGATGTTGACTCATCAATAATTGACATAAATGAAAGGGATCATAATGTCGGAGGAAACACAAGAAGTCCAAGAAACCGCAGAAGAATCAACACAAGAAGTGATGAGCCTAACTCAGGAAGACCTCCAGAGTTTGGTTTCTGAAGCGGTTGAAAAGGAAGTTCAGGGGCTAAAAAGCAATAATACTGCTCTTAAAGAGGAGAAGAAGAAATTCCAAGCAAAAGCAAAGGAAGCCTCTTCAACTCTTGAACAGATTGGTGGTCAAGAGGAGTTAGAAAAACTTCTTAGGATCAAAACCCAAATAGAACAGGATGAAGAAGTTCGTCTATTCACAGAAGGTGACAGAGAAGCATACAACAATAGGATTACCCAGAGGGTAAAAGCCGAAGCTGATGCAAGAATTAAAAACCTTACCACCGAATTAGAAGGACTTCATGCAACCACTAGGGAAGCAGTTTCTAGGTATCAAGATCGTGAAATAGAAAATGCTATGAATAATGCCTGTTCTAAGTCAGCAGTAAAGCCTCACCTATTTGAAGCCATTAAAGGACAAATTAAAGGTGTTATACAGTATGACAATGAAAGTGATGGGTTGGTTTGTTTGGATACCGAAGGTATACGTTATGGATCCGATGGTAATCCTATGCAAGTGCAAGAATTAGTGGAGACACTAAGAGAGACACAACCTGAAATGTTTGTTGAAAGTGTAGGTTCAGGCGCATTGGGTGGACTAAATCCAAGACAGGCAAGAGTCACTAATGATTCTATTCGTAATATGAGTGTAACAGATTATAAGAAACTAAGAGAACAAGGTACTATATGATTTAGAATTAATACTTTACAAATGTCTTAATTTCTGTTATATTACTTATTACCAGTTTTAATATTATTTATAAGATCGAATCTTATAATTTTTAGTTAACCTAGCATCTAAGTTAGGTTGTCCAAGTAACGCAGGAGCGTTTACGAATTTGTTTCGGGACGTTCCTGTATCTAGGAATAAGTCCCTGCCTTTACTTATTTCTATTTAAATAGCGAAAGGACGTTTAAAGATGGCCACTACTAACGCATTTCTTACTCCCGATGTAATCGCAAGGGAGGCCTTAATGATTCTGGAGAATAATCTAATTTCTCCGCAAGTTATGAACACCGATGCAACCTCAGAATTTACTGGGGCAAAGGTCGGTGACCAAATTACCATTAGAAAACCAGCATTCTTTGTTGCTCAAGAGTTTGGATCCAATCTTGGAAACTCAAACGATTCAGTAACCATGCAGGATGTCGTAGAGCATAGTGTATCGCTCAAAATTGAAAAACTTTTTGACGTTTCATTTGAAGTAACCACAAAGGAACTTGCTCTTGAAATTGACCAGTTCAATTCAAGGCTTCTAACTCCTGCAATGGTTGCAATGACTCAGCAAATTGACTCCTACGCATTCTCTAAAATGGGTCAATTAGGTGGACTTCCACAATGGAAGAGTGTTCTTGAATCTGGAGAGAATAACAATAATTATTCTAATGCTCCTGCAAGCCTCGACACCTTTGCTGACATTGTTGAGGTAATGAACAAGCAAAACATTCCTGTCGCAGGAAGACGTTGTATTCTCTCCCCTGCAATGCAGACAAAAATGTATGGAGTAGATGAGTTTGTTCGTGCTGACATTCGTGGAGGAGGATTTTCTTCACCAATTACTGAAGCCTCAATGGGAAGGTTCATGGGCTTGGATATGATGATGTCCCAGAACTTGCCTAAGCACACAACTGGTGCTGGAGCCGATGATGCAAACGTTGCTTCATTAACTGTTTCTGCAAAAGGTTATGAGGGACAAGATTCTGTAACCATCTCAGGTGGTGCAGGAAATGGCGACCTCAAGGCTGGTGATGTAATTTCCATTCTCTATCTTGATGATGAGTATCGTGACCACACAGTTATGGCTGATTCAGCTTTAGGATCAGCAGTTTCAATTTCACCTCCTCTCTATGGGCATGATCAAGCCGTTGCAGAGCAGGGAACTGGTCAGAATGTTGTTTCAGCAACTGCTTCAGTTAAGATCAAAGCAAACGCTGGTGCAGAAGCCTACACAGTCGGTGGAGCCTTCATTCCCGATGCTTTCCAGTTGGTATTCATTCCACAACCTGAACCAATGGGTCCAGGTACTTCCTCGGCAACTGTTTCCTATAACGGAATGTCGTTAAGAGTCCTTCAAACTTATGACCACATGAAGAAGAAGGACATGATCTCTGTTGACTGCATGGTTGGTTGTAAGGCAGTTGATGCACGATTAGGAGTAAAAGTAGTTTCATCTACTGGATAATCGTAATAGGGAGGGCTTCGGTCCTCCCTTCTTTTCATCATTTAACAGGGGTTAAATATGGCAGTTACGCTTTATAAAGGAGACAGGAAAGTTCAAGTCCTTCCTGCTGAAGTGGCAAACTTCAAAAAGGATGGATGGTCTGATAAATCCTCACCGTCTGCACCTCCTCAAAAGAAGGTTGAAGAAGTGGCGAAAGCCGTTGCAAAAGAACCTTCTGGTGATCCTGCACTTCAAGAGGAAGCAGTACCCAAACAGTCTCATAAAGGCACAAGGAACAAATTCGTTAAAGGTAAGTAAACCATGGCATTTGATTCATCCATTGGTGGAGTCGCTTCTAATTCCTACTCTTCCATTTCAAATGCAGATGAATACTTCGTTACTAGGCTTAGTAGTTCCGTATGGACTTCGGCTGATGAACCTACAAAACAGTCAGCCCTTGTTACCGCAACTTCACAATTAGATAGGTTGCAGTTCATCGGTGAGCCAGCCACCCAAACTCAGGCTCTATCTTGGCCTAGAGATTTTGTTCCTGTGCCTGACCCTTCAGGTATTTACTGGGGTCAAGAATTACGTTTGAGGGAACACTATGAGCCGAGCAATGCAATTCCAAAAAGAATTCTTGAGGCTCTTTATGAAGTCTGTTTCCTCCTTCTTACTGACAACACTTTAACAGAGGATCCTTCTCTTCGTCAGTTTGAAGAGTTGGAGGTTCCTGGCGTTGTGAAATTGGTAATCAACAATAATGCGTTACCAAGATTATTTAATAAGAACGTCAGGACACTCATTGATCCATACATGAAAGCGAGAAACTTTGCAGTACCAGTATTGAGAGCAAACTAATGTCAGGACTCAACTCTGTAGTTGACAAAATTGTAAGTGATGTCTTCTCAGGGAAACTTATATCGGGTCTGGATTTAACAAAAACTGGGACTTACAAGAACGTTTCTACTGGAGCATATACCGCAAGTAGCAGAACGCTTTCTAAGACGGAAACTGAGGTTCCAATAGAGATCATTCCTCAGAAAGAGAAGAGTGACCAATTTGGTGGAGGGCAAACTGATGAGATCATGTTTCTGGTTCGCCCAATTGATGGAGTTTTACCAAAGCAAGGAATTGATGATGAAGTTGTAATTGGGGGAGATACATTCAAGGTTCGCAATGTGAAGCAAAAGTCAATGGGTGACACCACGTTGCTTTACGAGATCACCGCATATGGGTGAGAAAAGAGTAAGTCTAAGTGGAGTTATTGGAGAGGAATTATTTGGTTTCAAGTTAGATCAATTCACACAAAAAGTTGATCTACATTTAAGACAGAAAATTGCTACGGGGTTCTTTCAGGCATATGAAGAGATCGTTTATAGAACACCTGAAGATACTGATCGTGCAGGGACATCGTGGCAATTAACTGTTGCAAAAGAAGCAAATAAAAAGAATCAACCCTCTGCAAAAATATACCTTTCTGGAGACGAGAAATCAGAAAAGGGTAAAGCAGAATGGGAGTATGATTACGACATTGTTGATTCATACCCAACCAGAGATGAGGTAGTTGAGCAGGGAGGTAAAAACCTTTGGAGGTTTCTAAGGAGACAATACAAAACCAAAAAGGTTGCAACCAAACAAGCTAAGAGTGGTTATCGGGTTCAGAAACAGTTTACGAAGTTTGTAACCAGAGGCCCAATATGGGTAACAAATAGTGTTAGCTACCTTCCTAAACTGGAATTTGGTTATTCAAGACAAGACAAGTATTTCGTAAGGGAAGCACTTGCAAAAATGAAGCGGTTCTTTGAGTCAGATTGGGAAGGACCAAACTTCAAAAAAGGTGGAAAGAAGAAGCTCACAGGAAATGAAAAGTTTGTAAAGATTCTCACTAAGAAAGAGAAAACCCCACTTGTAGGATCGTCAACACTAGGTTTGATTGGGACATCATTACCTTTCAAAACCTCAGACGGTCAAAAGAAAGTTGCATGGGAGGATCTTTCAAAGCCCATTGATCTGGATGAAATGGGTGATGAGAACTGGTGGAGAGAGATTGCGAACTATCATGGAAGAGCCTTATCGGGTGAGTTACTTACAGAGGTCGAAAGAAGACGAAGAGAAAAGAGTGGTGATGATCTAGTAAGTAAAGTTGAGTCAGGAAGAAGCCTCAAGGAAAAGAAACATACTTGGAGGCCAGATGAAGTAATGCAAGGAAGAAGAGATTCTCTCTTGCCAGGAGGAGGAAAAACAGAAGGCCAAGCTCGTAGGGAGGGACAGGCATCTAGAGGGTTTGGGGATTTTTGGAATCCACAGGCTTCAGGCTTTTCTGATGGAGGGGTGAAGAAACTTTCACCAAAAGAGATGAGAAAGAAACAACTTAGTAATGTTTTTGAGGCATGGAAATCAAAACAATCTAAGAAAAACTCAAACAATGTTATAGCAGGATCTACTGGAAAGATAAGAAAAAGGGGGTCAGGCAACGCAAACCCAACAAAAGGAACTGGTAGAGGTGATGGGGCAAGTGGTTCTACGGGCAGAAAAAGAGGAAGTTCCAGTAAGAAACTAGCCTCTGATTTGATGGAACATAAACATGCTGAATTTCACTCAACTCGAAAGAAGAAGGGTGGAAAATTAGCAATGAAGTTCGACAAAGTTACTGATGTTTATAACAAGAAATAATGTCTGTAGAAGCAGAAGTATTTCAGCATTTCGCTGATAACTGGACGGAATGTGAGATCGGATGGGTGCAAGAGAATGTCTCTTTTGATCCAACTCCTAACACGGAGTATGCGATCCCTGCAATTCGTCATGTCTCTGCGATGGTCGCAGAAGTACCAATTGAGGATGGGTTAGTTCGTAATGATTATGTTTTTGGAGTTAATTTTCTACTGAAAGAAAATACTGGAATGGCTTCCCTTGAAGGGTATGTGGCAAAGTTGACAGAGTTGTACCACAAAAAGTCAATTAAAACTCAAAATTACAATGTCTTTTATGGCCCTATTGTAACCCTCAATGGATTTTATGGAGACACTCATTTTGAAGTGCCTTCGGTATTTGACTTAACTGTGTATTCGCAGTGATTTTTAAAACGATTCGTTTTCTCATATATATGAAAGGGTAAGTCATGGCTCTTCCTACTACTTTAGCTCGTTATCGCTCTGCGGTAATTTATGTTAAGGATGAGGCGCAGGCTGGACAAATGGTTGATTTAGCCAGTTTGTCGGGTACTGATAATTCATTCTTGTTAACCACACCTCCTGCGATTACTCAAGCAGGAAACTACACAGATACTAACGAAATTGGTTCTGATCTTATTTCAGGAGCAAGAATACTCAACTATTTTGAGTATGCCTCTTTTGATTTTGAATTCTACGCAAAGCCTCACACAACTGCTGGAAGTTTTGCTGATGAACACAATTTGCTCTCAAATTTCTTTGGCGCATTTACACAAACAAATGCAGGAGCTCCTGGTGACAACGTGACCTATTACTGGGCAAACAAAATGAAAACTATGACAATTGCGAACCTTCAGGCAACTGAGGATTCAAGGCAATTGTTTGTGGTGTCTGGTTGTGTTCCAACGTCTTTAGGAGTCTCACTCGCAAAAGATGGACCAGTAACATGGTCAATGGGTATTACTGGAAACAGAGTTTATTATGGCGGTGTTGGAGAGATTAATTCAAAGACCGCAGGCGCAGGAGCAAATGAGTATAAAATTACTCTCTTAAATCCAAAGAGATATGCTTCTGATTCTCTCCCATATGCTGATGACATTATTTTTGATGGTGAGTTGGTTGAGATCATTAAAGCTGATGGTTCTTCATTAGTAGCCGATCTTCCTGTTTCACTAACTGGTGGAACCGCAGTTTCAGACTTTGTTGTAACTGATGCAACTGATGAAGCAGCCAACATTGTCGGAGGTGGTGGAGAATATGTCGTACCTTCGCTCCCTGCACCAACACGCTCAACAACTGCACAAGTTGGTCAGCAAAATGTAAGGGTATACCTTGGACCACAGAATGCTCCAAATGATTCTTCTGCAAATAGCGATCTCTTCCATTCGGAAAACGCATTGAATGTAAACTCAATCAATGTTGATTTTGATCGTGGAGTAACCCAACCAGCCCTCACAGAAATGACAGGGGATGCTTATCCTCCTGCTACCTATGTGATTAATCAGCCAGCAGTTTCAGGCTCTTTCTCTGCACTTCTTTTACCGAAGCATTTCCGCTTACCAAAAGCTATTGCAGATCAACCTAATTGGGCATTAGGTATTGAGATCACTGCACCTGACGGATCTTCTAACATCAAGATGTATATGCCAGCAGTTCACCTAGAGGTTCCAACTATTGCGGAATCTGATGGTGTTTCTCAGTTGGATGTATCTTTTAATCTTGTTGCTGGAGATAAAGCGACTGATGCAGATAAGTTCAAACTTATTTACTCATAAGTAAGACATGGCAGTTAAATATAAACTTGAATTCGGAGAAGGGGTCAAAATTATTGTGGCCTCAAATTCTGATGGTGTTGCAGGGAAGTTGGTGTTTCAAGGCCAACTCACAGACCTCGACACAGTAAAGAAATACTTTAGTGCATGGGGTATTAACATGAAGGAGGAAACTCCCATGAAGGTAGCCGATTGCCTAAAGAGTTGGGATTTCATATGGAGCGTTGAGGGGAAACCTTCGGCTCCTCCTGAAGAAGATCCTGAACCTGCTAAACCCTCAATGTGGGGGAAACCAAACGTAGGCTAGGGCTAGTCCAAAGGGTTGCCCCAATCCCTTTGCCTACTGTTTTATTGGGGTACATTTTATCGGGTTGGCGGTGAAGGGTGACGACCTTGTGGCGATCATGTCACCGCTGACCTACTTGTTAATTTAATTGGGGTTAAATTATGCCATTAGATATTTCTAGTCTAGAAAGTGAATTTAGAATTCCGCACCCAGATGCAAAGGTAAACCCAGAGGAATATGGTGATGTCTTATTCATCATGACTCCTCTTACACAACATCAAATAACTGCTCTCTATGATAAGCGTATTAACCCAAAGAATAATAAGGGTATCGCTAATTTCATGGAAGACCAGTGGGTTAAGTCTTTAAAGGATTGGGAAGGGATTACCCAGGACGGGGTCTCATTAGATTGCACCGAAGCTGAAAAACGTAAGTGGTTTGGCACTTCTTCTTTAAAGCCTCTCATTGACCATCTCCTTGGAGAATTGGAGAGTAAGTCAAGAGAACAACATGGCATTGAAGAAAAAAACTAACTGAGTTCCTCTCTTTTGAGAAGGGTGAGGCTAAATACCTTGGCTCAAGTGAGGAACACGGAATAGTTGAAGGGCAATCATTCAAAAAAGAATGGTGTTGCCAAAGAAGTGAAGCATGGGATGAAGAAGGTGAATCACCATGTCATGTTTGCCCTTTAAATGGCTTCGATCTAGCTCCCAACAATGCTTTTTGTTATAACCGCTGGTCCCAGTTGTGTCTAACTGGTCGCGAACAAACCTTTGGTGGAATGGGTGGTCTCCGAGAGGAGGCTATTGAGGCAATTCTAAATCGTTATGATTGTAATGATATTGATACTTACGAAACAATTATTTCGATTGAAACCCAAATGTTTGATTATCTAGCCAAAGAGCAAGCAAAGAGTAAAGCCCAACGTCAAGCAGAGAATGAACGTTTAAGAGCAGTTCAGGCACGTTCCCAAGGCCAATCCAAAGTTGGTGGCAACCAACAAGGGCAAAGACAACCCACTAATACATATAGTGCAGTAGTCCCAAGACCTACCATGAAACTTCCGAAAGGAGGTAAGTAATGGCTGAAGTCGCTGCTTTAGGCGTAAGTGTAGATACCTCTTCTGCAATACAAGCTCTCAATAGACTCCAAACACAATTCAAGCGTGTTACTGCTCCACTCCAAAAGGTGGGGCAATCCCTACGCAAGGTTGAAGCAAATATAGAACAATTTGCAGGAAAATTAGACCAACTTGGTTCTAAGCAATTCCAGCAAGTTTTAAACTATATGAACCAGATTGCAACCATTGCAAAGGGTAAATTAGGTGAAGCCTTTACCAAAATGAAGGCACAAGCCTCTGCACTTTCTAAGGATCTTCAACACTTAGGAAATGTTGCTCTCAAGAAACTAACAACAAGTTTCAAAGCACTCAGTAGTGAGATTGGGAATAAGTTTAATACTGCTTTAAAAAAGCTAAGACCCAATGTTACCTCTCTACAAAAAACTCTCCAAAGAATAGGTAAGGAAGCTAAGTGGTGGGCAAACGAAGTTAAACAGGGTGTTTCAACAGTTGCCAAACAATTTAAGACCTTATCCAGTTCCGTTGCCAAGTCTGTTAGCACAGTAGCTAATTCCCTCAAGAAAAACATAACAACCTTTGCAAAAGCAGGGTTGAAGAATATGGTCGACCAAGTTCGTCATATGAACCAAGAGTTCAAGACGATGGGTAGGTTGGGTCGAGTTTTATTCAGGAGGACATTACCTAATGCACTAAAGACTTTTTACGGAAGGTTTAAGCATTACATGGGAATGGTTAGTGGGACCATGACCCGAATTACTAATGGGTTTACAAGTCTCAGGTTTATTATATCGGGTCTTATTTTCTCACAAGCGATTCAAAAGGTCATTGAGTATGCAGATGCTTGGAAGGTCATGCTCAACCAGATCAAGGTATTTGGTGATGGTTTAGAGAAGTCCATTCAGATTCAAGAGCGATTATTCCAAATTTCACAACGCTCCCTCCAGGCTCTTGATGCAACCGCAGTAACATATTCTAGACTCCGTAGAGGTGCTGATGAATTAGGGCTTTCTATGAAAGAAATGCTCTACATTACAGAAGCAGTTGGTAAGTCATTTGTTATTGCAGGATCTACTGCCAAGGAAACCAGAAACGCAACCTACCAGTTAGCCCAAGCCTTTGGTCAAGGTGCATTGAGAGGTGACGAACTCCGTTCCATCTTAGAGATGAACCAAGTCCTTGCAAAGGCTATTGCAAGAGAATTTAAAGTCCTTGAACCCAACATGGATGCAACCATTGGTAAGTTGGTTGAGTTGGGTCGTGAAGGACTTCTCACTCCTTCCGTAATTGCAATTGCGATCTTCAGGTCAGGGAAAATGTGGGACAAACAGTTTAGTGAAATTGAACGAACTGTAGATCACGCAATGACCCAAATGAGGAACTCCATGATTAAGTTCCTTGGAACATTTGATCGTGCAAACAATGCAACTGCAACCTTAGTCGGATTTCTCAGTAGCATTGGAGATATGTTCGACAAGTTATCTGAAAAAGATAGCTTCCTAACGAATACTGCCTTGGTTGAGTTACTAAAAACTTTTGGTGCAATTTGGGACGTTATTAAAAACCTTGGTTCAACCATAGTTAGTGCTTTCGGTGAAGGTAAGGATAGAGCGCATGACTTTGCGAGAATGATGGTTACTCTCCAACACGCTATTCGCGTGGTCGGTGAAGTAGCAAATTGGGCAATAGGAACAATCATTAAAATGATTAAATTGGTTGGAGACATGGGCGATGTCTTTGATCAAAAATCGTTTACTGGGGCAGGAATGAAATCTGGTCCAATGGGGGTAATGGCTGGGGCCATTTTGGATATTTTTAACAAGACGGAAGAGAGTAATAAAAACATTTGGGACAATATTAAGAACTCTGCTGGTGAGTTAGCTGATGAAGCACTAAGCCTAGAGCAAAGGTTGAAAGAACTTTCCACAAAACGCTTGGAGGATGAAAAGGCACTCAATAAAAAAATCTTAGAAGATGAGGAAAACAAAAAGAAAAAGATAGCTCAAAACCAGTTAAGGGCAATGATCGATCAGCAGATTTTGATGGGTAAGACTGATCCTATGGCAAAAGCTAAAGTTGGAGGTTGGTTAAAGGGTAAAACGGCTTCTTTAGAGGCAGAACAAAAAGCTCTTCCTGACCAAAATTATGGTCCTCTTAAAATGCGAGAGGAGAAAGAAAGGATCTTAAATGAGCTTCTTTTAATCCAAAGTCTTATCCGAGATAACATGACTGAGGCAGAGGCGGAAGCGGCTGCTCAAGCACAAATTGCCAAGGATTTGGAGACTATGAAGAAGGCTGTTGCAGAAGAAGCTCTTCAAATACAAATTCGGAAAACACAGGAGTTGGAATCAGAAAAAAGAATTATGGGTGATCAGCACAGGATCAACATGATGCTTAAAGCTGATTCAGTAGAAATTGCTAGGCAAACTGCATTAGCAAAAGAATTAAGAGAGAACGACAAAAGGAAAGAGAAGTTATTTAGAAAGTACGAGATTGGTAGTGCAAAGGAAATGGATAAGCTCTCCAAGAAACAAAAGTTGGAGGTTAAAGCACGTTTAAAAATCCTTGAGATGGAGCATAAAGTTAGAAAGGAAATGCTCGAAACTCAGGCAGAACAAACCCGAAAAGAGAATCAAGCACGAAGGGATAGAGAACATAGTTTTGCAGTCGCAGGGATGCAACGTGGAAGTTTCACAAATGAGTCAAATATAAAACAGGCACATGAAATACAGAGACTCAATTTATCTGCATTTGAGATGCAGAAACGCCTGTCCGTTGTTCAAGCAAAGAAAACTGCACTCCAAGAGTTAAGCAATTTCTTACAGAAACATGAGCTTCACACCCTAGAAGATATTCATTCCTTAGAAGGTGAAAAAAGGGATATAGCCCAAAAGGAACTTGAACTCATGAGAATGAGGGTTAAGTCACTCGCCTCAGAGTTAGACTTAGAGAACAGTCTCAAACAAATAAGGCTCATGGAAACCCAAGACCAAGGTTTTGGGAAGGAAACTGCTGAACTGTTGGATCAAGCAAAACTCCAACAAAATATGCTCAAGTATAGAGAGCGATCTGCGAAATGGTATAAATCGGATTTAGAAACCAACTATTTAATTTCTCAAGAACTTGTCAATCAACAAGAGCAATTAAGGATCAACCAACTCCTTAGACAATACGATCTCAAAACCCTAGAGGATATGGCAACTCTTGATCCTGTGGGTTTGAACGCATTCCAAAATGCCCTGTCTAAGATCCGTGTAGAAATGGAGCTTATTAGGGATCAAAACAAAGAAGGTTACAAAGTAAAAAGTAATGAGCAACTGAGTGGTGGAGAACAAGTATTTGAGGCCATTCTAAGCCAAATTCCTGGATTTCAACAAGATGCCCTAGCTCGTTTTCGTGCAATGTCGGTTGAGATATACAGAGCCTTTACAGATAAACCTTGGTTCACATGGGAAGGTGTTGCTGATGAGTTTAATGCAATGGCAACTAGGGTTGAGTATTTCTTTGATGAAATGACTAGAGGAACCATTTGGGACACCAATGATCTAGGGAAGCGTATTGCAGAAACCTTTGATTTTACAAGTGCATGGGAAGGCTTTGGTGAGGATTCCTGGGTGTCTACTGGTTTGGATAGGATGGGTGAAGGTTGGGATAAGTTTTGGGAAAAAAGAGGTAAGAGTTGGGACGAATTCATGGTCGGAGTAGGGCAGTTTGGTGATTGGTTTTCTGCTGAAGTAATGAACCCAATGGTTTCAGGATGGAATGGAATGACCACTTGGATGAGTGAGTCTTGGAATGGCTTCCTTGATACTTCTTTCGTTCAGAGTATGGGCCAGTATTGGGATCAATTTGTCGGGTTTATGCAGTTCGGTGAAGGACAGAACCAAGCAGGGATGGAGCAAGGTGATTCCTCATGGGCAACGGAATCAATGGATTGGATAGTAGATGAATTACCTAAAAAGATGGCTGAATGGGGTAATGCTTTTATTAACCATTTTGCTGAGTGGGGTCAAAAATTCAATAACCAGTTTGGTGTATTAGGTCGAAAAATTGGAGGTTATTTAACTACTGCTGGTGATTGGTTAATGACCAATATTTTTGAGCCAGCAAGTAAAATATTTGAAGCAGTATTCATAGAGCCTATTAAAGCACTTGGAGATGTTTTAGGAGATTGGCTCTCTGATTTTGATGAAATGATTTTTGGTGAAGGTGGTTTTGCTGGCCTGTTGGGAGGAATGTTAGGTGGTGAAGGAGAAGGCGATGATGCTGTAGATGCAGGGGCAGAAATGGCGGCCAATGTTGTGTCAGGTAAACAAGGAGATCCAGCTACTGCCCTTATTATTGAGATAATAAAAAAGATTATTGAGAAGATGGAAATCTTCCAACGTCTTTTTGAAGTTGTAGAAGAAATATTTGTAAATGTTGCTGACCTCTTAGACACCCTTTTCGAGTTTCTTGAGCCTCTTCTAGAAGCATT
>MDTB01155640.1_pt1 | contig 14410 bp, 13 predicted proteins | sample 811161 | NCBI WGS metagenome assembly MDTB01 (sample SAMN05326650, study PRJNA326480) | marine metagenome | isolation source: seawater | place: Mediterranean Sea | collected 2009
GGCATTTATTACAATAATTATTTTAATATCTATTAGATACTTTATGTATTTTTAATATGATTAGTTATGAAGAACAAAAACTTACTTTATCTAACTTATACATATTTTATGAGAAAAAGTTTCAGAATTATTACAAAAAATTTTTATTTTTTTCACTGGCAAAAAAAATATTAGTAGCCTTATTTTTTTTGTTACCATGGATAATGATGATTGGAAGAGCATTAGCAGATACAATAATTCTTTTAATTTTTCTATCTTTTTTAATTAGGTCAATTTTTATTAATGATTGGAATTGGATGAGGTTTAATTGGGTTTTTTTCTCAATTCTTTTTTGGTTAAGTGGACTCTTATCTTCGTTTTTGTTGTTTAAGCCATTCAGCCATTTTGAAAATGGACAGATTCAGGCTTTACAAGCAATTGCCCTTGAAGGTTCTTTTGAAAATGGCTTTGCTTGGTTAAGATTTCCAATTTTTGCTATTGCATGTTTATATTGGCTTTTAAAAGAAAGAGAAATAAAGTATTTTATTTTATTAAATATTTTTTTAGTTATTTCCACATTAATTTTAATTAGTTTTTTTGAAATAATTTTTGACCCTATTTTAAATTCGAATTTTGACACAAACTTAACTTGGCCATTTAATAATCCTCTAGTTGGTCCATATATTTCAAAAATTGGGATGCCTTTTATCTTAATCTCAATCTATTTGTATTTTAATTCTAGAGTTCAACTCAAAATAACTTCATTCATATTTATTATATCGTATGGATACATAATTTTAATGACAGGTAATAGAGTTGGATGTTTTTCAGTTTTTTTATCTATATTTATTTTATTGTTATACATTAAGCCCAAATTAAGTGAGAGTATTTTTTTTATAACTATTGGAATCATTTTTTTATTATTATTTTCATATCTAAATCCAAATATATTGGATAGATTTTCACTATATATTTTTAATGAAAATAAAACGCCAACATCTCTTTTTCAATATAAACTACTATGGAAAACAAGCATCAACTTTTTTTCATCAAACATCCTTATAGGAATAGGCCCAACTAACTTCCAAGGTTTTTTGATTAATAATAATATTTCAGTTTATTTAAAGGAACACCCTCACAATCATTATCTTCAGGCTTTCACAGAGACAGGACTTTTAGGGGGGGTCAGCTATTTATTGATGGTCTTCTCAATTTTGATAGAAGCATTCCGTAAAAAAATTAAAAAAAGTTATAAAAAAACAATGTTTTTAGCCTTTGTTCCTATTATTTTAACAATTTCACTATTATGGCCATTTGCAAATGGCTATGATCTTTATGGTCAACAACAAAATAGTTTTCTTTGGTATGGAATTGTAATTGCTTTATCTATTTTTTCAAGAAAAACAGCTTAGTTTATTAAAAATATAATCCAGATTTTTCTAATTTTTTTCTTACAATGTCAGGAATTTTTGAGCTGGGAATTTTTTTTTGTCTCAAGGAGTAATTTACTATTAAAATTAATTGATAAAAATACTTTTTAATTTTCAAAAAAAAGTTTGGTTTAACACTGAATGCTTTAGCATTAGTTGTGAATTTAGATCCTATTATTCTTGAGTCTTTACAAGCTTTGTTTTGGGCATCATAATCAAAACAATCGATTAGATTAATTTTTCTTATTTTCTTAAAACTTAAATTATTTTTATTTGCAAGGATTAGATTTGGGCCCTTACAGGCTAATAATACATAACCAAGCTTCTCAGCAGTTTTTAGTGTAGCTAGTGCAGAGTGCCTAAAAACAACATAACCTTTGGGGTCTTCGTAATCACTCCATACTGGCAATTGATTATTAAACTCAATTATAACTATATGTGTTGTAGAGTGATTTAAACTTCTAAATACTTCCAAATCATTGCTGTCAATATCAATTGACAAAACACCAATTTCCCTGGGGAAGTTATATTTTTTAATTATACTATTTAGGTTGTTTTTTGGAGTAATATATTCATTTACTGTGATACAGTTTTTATAATTGTCAGTATTTTTTTTTAACTTATTAAAAAGATCTAAATTTGGTTCTATAAGTAATGATTTGTATTGTTTTTTCTTCCAAAAATAAATTGTATTAGAATTTGAAATACCATCATATGCACCAAATTCAACACATGTTTTAGGGATAAGATTTTTTTTATTGTCATCAATAAAATTTTTAATAAAACTAATCTCTCCAAATTGGCCATTAAAGTTAGTCATCATTACTGACATATAAAGATTTAAATTTTAAATATTTTTTAATAACTAACAAAATTTAACTTAACCAATATTAGTAAAGTAATAATCTGGAGCATTGGAATTATCAATCTTAAGTTGGTATTTATAATTATAATTTTTCATTAAATCAAAAATACTTTCTTTATCATTAGGAAAAAGTATTTCAGTTTGTAAATAACAAAAATTTCTTTTGAGAAAATCTTCTGATCCTTCAAGAACTTGTTTTTCATGACCCTCAACATCATTTTTGATAAAACAAACTTTTTTTTCTAAATTTAAAATATTATCAAGAGTAGTTACATTTATTTTTTCTTCACTTTCTTTGCTAATACCTTTTCCACCTCTTCTAAATTCTTCTCTAATACCGAAAGGAGCTTTGCCAATAAAATTTGATAAACCTATATCAAAAATATTAATCTTACTCTCTAAATTATTTAGAAAAAGATTTGCATGAAATTGAAATCTATTTTGTTTGTCAGGCTCAAATGAATAAACTTCAATATCAGGAAATTGTTTTTTTACAATTATAGAATATAATCCGCCATGTGCACCAATATCAATAAAAATTGTTGGCTTTATCTCCTTAATTTTTTTTAACAAAAAAAGAATTTGATCGTCCTCATGTCGCCGTGCAGCTAAGTTTTTGTCTACAGAATTAGTCCAATCAATTAACCACTTACATCCATAAACATTCTCAATAGTAAAACTATTTCCAAAAAAAACATTTTTTCTTTTTAAAAAACTTAACTTATATTTTTTAAAAACATCATTAAATCTTTTATACATAATTCTTTACCTCATCATCAACCATTAGCTTTACTAAAGAATTAAAATTTGTTTTGGGTTCCCAATTAAGAGAACTTTTTGCTTTTTCTGAGTTATCTCTCAAACAATCAATTTCAGAAGGCCGGTAAAATTTTTTGTCTAAAACCTCTAATTTTTTTAATCTCCAAGAATTAAAAGTTGACCCTCTTCTATTTGTTCCATAAACATTCCAGTTATTTTTAGCCAAATATTCTGATAAACAATCTCTATCTTGGCCTGTTATTTCAGTAATTAATGAAGTTTTTTTCATAAATTTTCCTAGGAATTAATTGAATATTAATTTATTTAAACGATCAAATGCAATTGAGCTAGAAAAAACTTTTTCAAAACTTTCTTTTGCTTGAGCACCATATTTTTTTCTTAAATCATGATTTGAAATAGCTTCATAAAGAACACTTTCTAATTTTTTAGCGTTTTTGGGATTTACACACCAACCAGTTTTATTGTTTATAACTGCTTCTGGAGCTCCACCATCTATTCCACCCACAGACGGAATACCATAGCTTGCTGCTTCAGTGTAAACAATACCAAAGCCTTCAATAGATTTTTCAGCCATATACCCTGGCATAATAAAAAGATCAGAATCTGATAATAATTGTGTTTTTTTATTTTCACTAACAAAACCTTCAAAAATTACGTTTTTATTCAAAGTGGTTTTTTTAATGGTTTCTTTTAGAAAGTTTTTTGATGGGCCTTCGCCAATAATATGCCAAGTAAACTTTGGAAGTCTTTCATGAATTTCAATTAATGCTTTAGCAGCTTCTAGCAAACCTTTTCTATCTTCAATTCTACAAATTGAAATAAGTTTTAACTTAGAGTGATTATAATCTATTTTATTAATTTCAGGAGTATTTACTGAAAATGTTGGAAAAATAATTTTTAATTTACTTTTGTTAATATAACATTTTGATAGCATTAAATTTTCAGTAAATTTAGTTATAGATATAATATATTTGCATCTATCAAAAGCTTTTTGGATTTTTTTAAGATTTTTATTATCTTTACTTTTCAAAAACTCTTGCCCAATAGCAAAACATATAATTTTTTTCACATTATTTGGAACAGCATTTACAGATTTCCAAGTGTCACAAATCACTACATCAGAATTTACAAAATTTTTTTTGACTAAGACTCTTTTTATTATTGGACGAATAATTTTAAAAGCTGGAAAATAATAAATTTTAAAATTATCCTTAGATTTATAGTAATGATCTGGATAAACAAATACGTTCTTTGTTTTAGAGCTTAAACCTTTTGATATCGAATACATTAAACTTTGCATACCTCCAATTCTAGGAGGAAAAGTTTGAGTTATAATATGAATGTTCATATATTATATCCTTAATCATTTTTTCTTAACTGATTTTCCATCATTTTAATAACTCTCATAAACCTAGTAAATGCATATAGAACTGCTACCGCAAATCCATATCTTCCTTGCAACCAATGATGTCTGAAAAAGTAAGCTTTAGTAAAGTCAAATTGAAAACCAAATAACATTCTTATAGTAAGAGATAACATAGACTTTTTAGGTGAATAATATGCTAATGAGCTTGTATATTTATTCATTTTTGAAATTTGATGTTCAAAATCTTTCATCCAAAAATGATAAATTACCCCTTTTAATATTCTAGCTTTTTGATTTTCTGGAATTTTTATTTTGTCCCAAGTGGGGTGATTAGGATAACTAACAATACTTTTTCTATATAATCTTATAACTTTGTCACCTGAAAAAGAATATGGGTTTTTTCCGAATGGAAATATATTTTGTCTTTTAATTAAAAAAAAATTATTTTTTTTAATACTTCCATCTAAAAATAAATTTCTTATTTCTTGATTTAACTTTGAACTTACGACTTCATCTCCATCTAAATTAAGAACCCAGTCATTTTTACAACAAGTTTCACCAAATTTTTTTTGCTTTCCGTATCCTTCCCATTTATTAAATAATACTTTTGCTCCTAATTTTTTGGAAATTTCAATAGTGCTATCAGTTGAACCAGAATCAATAATTATGATTTCATCTACTAAGCCTGAAACAGAATTAATTACATCCTTAATTTTTCTGGATTCATCTTTTGTTATAATATAACAGGAAACTGGAAGAAGGGTGATATTTAACTCCTATTTTCTTTTAATATTGATTCAGAATAAGTGCTCCCAGGCTCCTTATTTCCCAATACAAAAAGGCCAACTATAAAAAACAAAACAGCCGTGACCATCCCTGCTCTTTCATTGTTAGTTAATAATACTATTGAAGCATAAAGCGTAGGTCCCAAAAAAGAGGTAATTTTGCCTGATAACATATAAAAACCAAAAATTTGTGCACGATGTTCTGGAGGTACTTTATGAGAAATTAATGATCGTGATGCAGACTGCACTGGTCCAATAAATAGTCCAACTATCAAGCCTAAAACCCAAAACCACAACCCTGAAGGTGCTATTAGAACTCCTATTCCAAAAATAGTAAGAAAGAAGAGTGAAATGCGAATAGTTAAGAAAGAACCAACTTTGTCATCAACCCAACCACCGACAAATGCACCAATACCACAAGTAAAGTTTACTGCAATAGCAAATAATAAAACTAATTCATTTGAGAACCCAAAAACTTTTGCAGCATATATTCCTGCAAAAGCAAAAACTACTGTTAATCCATCCGTATAAAACAAACGAGCTATCAAAAATTTTCTTAATCCTGGAATTTTACTAATTTCTAGCCAACCTTGTTTTAATATTTTAATAGAAATATCAATTTTGGATGCAGGAGCATTTTCTTTAACAAAGAAGAACAAGGGAAAGCTAAAAAATATCATCCATAAACCTACAAAAACCATTGTGATTCTTATATGCTCAGCATTATCTTTATTAAGACCAAAAGGTGCAGATTCAGGTTTTATAAAGAAAAACAATGTAATTGATAGTGCAATAATCGCTCCCCAGTATCCAACACCCCACGACCAACCAGAAACTCTTCCAATTAAATTACTTGGTGCAACTGAAGGTAATAAAGAATTATAAAAAACGAACATTAATTCACTAAATGCAATTGTTATAAATGATAATACAATTGCTAAAAATAAATAATTAGCATCAGGTTTAATAAACCACAAAAATATTGTTGAGATAGCTGCAACAATAGTCACTAAAAATAAAAAAAACTTTCTAATTGCTTTTGAGTCAGCAATACCACCAAGAATAGGGCTTATTAATGCAACAAAAATTGCAGCAGCAGCGGTCATATAACCCCAATATGCTGTTCCATTTTCTGGTGCTACAGACGTTACAAAATATACTGCAAATATAAAAGTTGAATGAATAGCTCCTAGGGCAGAATTTCCTGCATCAAATAAAGCATATGAGATGGTTGGTTTCCATCTTATTTTATGGTCAGTCATTTTTAATCTTTGTTATTAATATTTTTAAAATTCAACCTAGCATTGTGTAATATAGGTTCTGTATATCCTGAAGGTTGATCTAATGCATCAAAAACAAGTGAACATGATGCATTAAATGCAATAGACCCATCTAAATCGGTCGACATTTTTAAGTAGTTTTTGTCATTTGAGTTTTGAAAATCCACTTTTTTGGCCATCTTTTTAAAAGACTTCAGAACATCATCTTCACTGCATACTCCATGGTACAGCCAATTAGCTAAGTGTTGGGAGGATATTCTTAAGGTAGCTCTGTCTTCCATTAGCTGTATATTGTTAATATCTGGAACTTTGGAACAGCCAATACCCTTGTCGATCCACTTTACGACATACCCCAAAATGCTCTGTACATTGTTTTCAACCTCATTTTTAATTTCTTCTGATGACCAGTTAGGTTTATTAACAATGGGAATTTCTAAAAGGCTATCAATAAAACCCTTGTTTTTAAAGAGAAGATTTTTTTGATTTTCCAATACATCTATTTGATGATAATGAAGGGCATGAATAGAAGCGGCTGTTGGAGAAGGAACCCACGCAGTACTTGCTCCTTCATAAAGATGTTGAATCTTTTTGTCATACATCTCTTTCATATCGTCAGGCATTGCCCACATTCCTTTACCAATTTGAGCTTTGCCAGCAAAACCACAACTTAGACCAATACTTACATTCCTAGATTCATAAGCAGATATCCAATTTTGTTTTTTCATTTCACCTTTTTTAACCATAGTTCCAGAATACATAGATGTATGAATTTCATCTCCAGTTCTGTCCAAAAATCCAGTATTTATAAAAAAAACTCTATCTTTAGCTTCTCTTATGCATTCTTTCAGATTTAAAGTAGTTCTCCGCTCTTCATCCATAATACCAATCTTAATTGTATTTTTGGGTATTTTGAATAAACTTTCGACATTTTTGAAAGTATCAACAGCAAACTTGACTTCTTTGGGGCCATGCATTTTAGGTTTTACAATATAAATAGAACCATTTTTAGAGTTATTTTTTTCTTTTAGGTCTACTAGAGCACCCAAAGTAGTAATAACAGCATCTAAAAGCCCTTCTCCAATCTCATTTTTGTTTTTGTCTAGTATTGCAGGACTAGTCATTAAGTGCCCAACATTTCTTACAAGCATTAGCGCCTTACTTTTTAATAGACTAGTTTTTTTATTTGGAGTTGAGTATTTTATATCTTTATTTAACTTGCGAATAAATTCAGTGTTATTTTTTTTTATTTTAGTTTTTAAGCTTCCTTTAATAAGTCTATACCAATTTTTGTAAGCTATTGTCTTATCTTTTCCATCAACAGTTGCGACAGAATCTTCACAATCCATAATTACTGATATTGCAGATTCTATAAATATATTTTTAATCTCTCTGTTTTCATCTAATTGAATTCTAAGGTGAAGTTTATTTTTTTCTAATATAATCTCGTCCGGTTTTTTTATATTACCGATATACCCTTTAAATTGTTTTGGAATTTTAAGGTAAGAAAAAGAACCTTCAAATCGCTCAAAAAGTAGCTTTTTATTTTCAATTTTAAAACTCCTGATATTTGAATAGGTTTCGTCAATAAGTGGCGCAAAAACATCGAGAATATTTTTTGATTTACTAATTACTTTTTGCCCTCTTATTTTGTTGAAAGTTGAACTTATATCGTAAGGCTTTTTATTTGGTATGAAATTTGTTCCATAAAGAGAATTATATAAGCTAACCCATCTTGCATTAGCTGCATTTATAGCATATCTAGCGTTGTTTATGGGTACAACCAATTGAGGTCCTGGTATAGATGATATTTCAGGGTCAATATTTTCTGTGTTAATCTTAAAGTCTGTTTTTTCAGTAATTAGATACCCTATATCATACAAAAACTTTTTATAATTTTTAACATCAAAAAACTTATTATAATTTTTTTTGTGCCATAAATTGATCTTCCTTTGAAAATCCTCCCTCTCATTAATTAATGCAATTCTAATTGGTTCAAATTTTGAAATAAATTTTTCAAAATTAACCCAAAATTCATTTTCTTTTATTCCTGTTTTTGGTAACAAACTCTTACTAAGAAATTGATATAAAAGTCTATCCACATACAAATTATTTTTAAAAATATATTTTGACAATTTAAATTTACCTAGCATTCTTAAAAGAAATAAAACACTATTGAATGTTATTAGTATTAATAATGATGTTCAACAAAAACTTGGAAGAAAAAATGGAAAAGAAGATTATTGTAGTTGGTGTTTTTGTGGTTGATATATCTGTATATTCCAAAAACCTGCCTTTACCTGGGCAAACAATTATAGGACAAAACTATATAATTGGTCCTGGAGGAAAAGGCTCAAACCAAGCTGTTGCAATTGCTAGGGCTGGAGGAAAGGTATCATTAATAGCTCGTGTTGGAGATGATGACTTTGGTAAATTAGGCTTGAGACTGTATGATGAGGAAGGCGTCAACCGTAAACTATTAATTGTGGATAAAGATGAAAGAACAGGGTGTGCCACTATCTCAATTGATGAAAATGGAATGAATTCTATACTTGTTGTTCCCTCTTCAGCTAATGGGTTAACTCCAGAAATGATTGTTAATAAAAAAAGCTCTATTAAATCTTCAAAAACACTTATTACAGGGTTTGAAATTCCTTTGGAAACAGCTATTCAATCCCTTAAAATTGGAAGAGAATACAATTGCTTAAATATTTTAAACCCAGCACCATATGTAGATGTAAATAAAGAAATATGGTCATTGGCAGATTATGTAACACCTAATGAGCATGAGGCTTTTGAAATAACAGGAATAAAAGTCAAAAACCCTGAAGATGCATTTGAAGCAGGAATAAAATTATGTGAAATGGGTTCTGAAAACGTTGTTATAACTCTAGGAAGTTTAGGCGCTGTTACTATTTTAAATGGTAAAAGAGGTAAACATTTTTTACCGCCTAAAGTGCCTGGTAATGTTATAGATACTGTTGGAGCAGGAGATGTATTTAATGGAGCTTTTTCTCTATCAATCACCAGGGGAAAATCCATAGAAGAATCAGTTCAATTTGCAAATCTTGCATCCTCAATTTCAGTAAGAAGAAAAGGAGCTGCTCTATCATCACCTATTGCATTAGAAATCGAACAAAACCAAACCGAAAATTTGGATTGATTTTATGAAATTTAAAGACCCGCCCTGGATAAATTTAGGAATTAAAATGAGAATGGGGTTGAAATCACTAAATCAGTTGGATTGGTTACCACTTAATGATGGTCATGGACCTGATGGAGAAAGATTTTTTCAAATGCAATTAAAAAAAGAATTAAGAAAAAAAAATAAGGAGAAAATATTTATTGCCCTTCCCGAAGCATATGAGTCATCAGAAGAGCTTTTATTTTGTATAAAAAACTATTTTAAATCTTTAAATAAAAAGCAAATTTTAAAACAAAATAAAGGTTGGCACCCTCTTTATTTCGCTGGAAGTTTAATTCCCGAAGACTTACTGATTTTAAAAAAAAAGAATGATAAATGGATTTTAACTGCAGGGTCATTATATTTTCCAGCGCATTGGAGTTTATCTGAAAAAATTTCTAAGAATTTAAGCAGTATTCATGATCCGGTTCCTCATTATAAAGATAATTTAGAAAAGGCTATGGATAAATTTTTTGATAATATGATTGTTGGTCCTATCTCCTCAAGAAGAAACTGGACAATTCAAATTGATAATAACTTATTTGTTCCTAATAGAGTTTGGGAAAGAGATCTTAATATTAAAGAAGTTCCAAAAAGAGTTTTTATTAGAGAAGAGTACCAAACTCTCAGAAAGCTTCCAAAAACTAATAGCATTATTTTTACTATTAGAACACATTTATGGCCAATCTCAACTTGGGAAAAAGATACAAATTCATTAAAAGAACTTTTAATCATGTTAAAAAAAATGTCAAATAAAACAACTAAATATAGGGGGGTTGAGTTTTATGGTCACCAATTAGAAAAATGGGTATCTTCTTTAAACTAAATATTGTTCACATTTCCAAAAAAATTTCTCTTCTTGCAAAAAGTTTTGAATATCCTTTAAAAGGATGTTTAGATCATTTTTAGATTTTCCTTCAGCTCTTGCAATAATACATGATTGAGTGTTTGAAGGTCTTATCAACCACCATCCATAATTGTTTTTAGCTCTAATTCCATCAATATCAATTATGGAATATTTTTTTAATTTCTTTATTTTTTCTTTAACTTTTTTAACAAGTTTAAATTTTAAACTCTCTGGGCAATGTATTCTTATTTCAGGGCTAGAAAATGAAGTATTGGTTTCTGCATAAAATTTTTCCAAATCACAACCTCTTCGTCCACATTCATGTATTAATCTTAAAGCAGAATATGGAGCATCATCAAATCCATACCAATTATCTTTAATAAAGATATGACCGCTCATTTCACCAGCAAGAAGAGATCCACTTTCTTTTAACTTTTCTTTGATTAAACTATGACCAGTTTTCCAAAAAATTGGTTTTCCAGATTGATTAATTATAGAATCAAAAGCTGAGTCACTTGACTTAATATCAAGAATTATAGGAAGATTTTTATTTTTTTTTATGATTCCTCCAGCTAAAAATGCAGTTATAATATCTCCAGGAACAATCATGCCACTTTTTGTAACAACGCCTATTCGATCCCCATCACCATCAAAAGCAATTCCTAAATCAGAATTAGTTCTTTTAACTTCTTCTATTAATAACTCTAAGTTTTTTGGTTCAGTTGGGTCAGGGTGATGATTTGGAAAATTTCCATCTATATCCCCAAAAATAACTTTATGGTTTCCGGGTATTTCTTTAACTAATTGAGTAATTAACTCTCCAGATGAACCATTTCCACAATCCCAAACAATATTAAAGGGTTTAATTTTATATGATTTTTCTATTAATTCCTTTTTATATTCTTGAAAAACACTTTTTTTAATAATTGTACCTTTACCATCATTAAAGCTTTTATTAACGATTAGCTTTTTAAGCTTTAAAAGGTTTTTTCCAAAAAAACTATTTGAACCTTTCATAATTTTAAATCCATTATGATCTGGAGGATTATGGCTGCCTGTAACCATAATGGCACCATCCGAATTTAGAAATTCTTTTGCAAAATAAAGCATAGGAGTTGGACCACATCCTATGTCAATTACGTTTGCTCCACTTTGATTTAATCCTTTTATTAAATGTTTAGACAACCTCTCACTTGTTAAACGACCATCCCTTCCAACAACTATGTTTATTCCATTTTTTTTATTTATTTCTGATGCAAACGCTCTTCCAATGAGAAAAGCATCAGAATATCTTAAGGTTTTATCTATAATACCTCTGATATCATATTCTCTAAAAATAGTGTTATTGATCTCAATCACTTTATAAAATCATCACTTAAAGTTTTAGAAATCCAATGAACTAATTCATTTTTAACTTCTGAATTATCCAATGCATATGAAATGTTGGCTTCTATAAATTCTAGTTTTGTTCCACAATCAAACCTTATTCCAGAAAAAAGAATGCCATAAAATGGAATTTTGCCTATCATAGATGATAAACTATCAGTCAGTTGAACTTCATTATTTGCTCCTCTTTTAAGACTAGACAAACTATTAAAAATTTCTGGTTCCAAAATATATCTTCCTACAACAGCATACTGAGAAGGGGCTTTTTCTTGTTTGGGCTTTTCAATAATATCTTTGATTTCAACTTTACTATTTTCAATTTTACCTGGTTTAATGACTCCATAAGATGAAACTTTACTTTTATCTACATATGAAAGCGCAACCATATTTCCGCCATTCCAATTTTCTACCATTTGTTTTAAACATCCTTTTTCTGACTTTATTAAGTCATCCGCTAAAATTACTGCTACAGGCTCATCCTTAATTAAGTGCCTTGCGCACCATACAGCATGCCCAAGCCCAAGAGGTTCCTGTTGTCTAACATAAGCTACACTTCCTGGCTCAAGGATCATTTCTTGGATCATATTTAAATAGTTATTCTTATTGGTTTTTTTTAGAGAAAGCTCTAATTCAACAGAATGGTCAAAATAATCCTCAATAGCTGATTTTCCTCTTCCAGTAATAAAGATGAATTCCTCTATCCCAGCCGCTTTAGCTTCTTCAATAGCATATTGAATTAATGGTTTGTTTAAAATTGGAAGCATTTCTTTTGGAATGGCCTTTGTGGCTGGAAGAAACCTTGTTCCGAGACCTCCAACAGGAAAAATTGCTTTCTTAATTTTTCTTTTTTGAAAACTTTTCATTATATATTATTTTTAGTATTAATAAATTAATAACATTACTAGAGTTAATATTTATAATTTTATATAAATTTAATCAAACAATTAGTTTTAGGGAATATTATGAAAATTACTATTGTAGGAGCAGGATATGTTGGTCTTGTTTCAGGAGTTTGTTTTGCAGAGTTTGGTTTCAATGTCACTTGTGTAGACAATAATAAAAACAAAATAAATGAACTTATTGCAGGTAATATTCCTATATATGAACCAGGACTTGCAGAAATACTAAAAAGAAATGTTCAAGCTAAAAGACTAAAATTTTCAACAAAACATAATGAATCTATAAAAAAATCAGACGTTGTTTTTATTGCTGTTGGAACTCCATCAAGGCGTGGTGATGGCCATGCAGATTTAACTTATGTTTTTGATGTTGCAAAAGAGATATCTTTATCTTTAGAGGGTTATACTGTTGTAGTGATTAAATCAACAGTACCTGTTGGAACAGGTAGACAAGTCAAAAAAATAATACAGAATACAAATTCAAAAGCAAGGTTTGACATGGTTTCAAATCCTGAGTTTTTAAGAGAAGGTTCCGCTATAAATGATTTTATGCGTCCAGATAGGATTGTTGTAGGTTTTGAATCTAAAAAATCTAAGGAAATAATGTCTTCAATATATAGGCCACTATATTTATTAGAAACACCAATTTTATTTACTGATTTAGAGACTTCAGAACTAATTAAATATGCATCTAATGCTTTTTTAGCAATGAAAATTTCATTTATTAATCAAATGGCAGATCTATCAGAAAAAGTTGGAGCAAATATTAATGATGTTTCTAAAGGTATGGGTTTAGACAAGAGGATAGGGCCTAAGTTTTTACATCCAGGACCAGGATATGGAGGGAGTTGTTTTCCTAAAGATACAGAGGCTCTACTTAAAACATCAATTGATGTTTCTTGTTCTGTTTCTTTAGTTGAGGAGACAATAAACTATAATAAAAAACGAAAACTTTTGATGGCTTATAAAATAATTCATTTTCTAAACAATGACATAAAAAACTCGACAATAAGTATTTTAGGACTTTCTTTTAAGCCAGAAACAGATGACTTTAGAGAAAGTCCAGCGATAGATATAATATCAGAACTTATTGATCATGGAGCAAAAATAAATGCTTATGATCCTCAAGCTATTAAAGAAGCTAAAAAAATATTACCTAGTAAAGTCAAATACTTCTTATCAGCAAAAGAATGTATTTCAAATGCTGATTGTGTAGTGATTGTGACAGAATGGAATGAGTTTAGAGCATTATCACTTTATGAAACTAAAGAAAGTATGAAAGGAGACAAATTAGTTGATTTAAGAAATATTTTTTCACTTGAGGAAGCAAATAAAGCAGGATTAAAGTATTTATCTATAGGGAGATGAAAACACATGTTTTTTGTTCTTTCTAAGATTATTGCTTTTTTTTTAAACCCACTAAACCTTCTAGTTTTTATTGGGCTTTCGCTGTCTTTTTTAGTGTTATTCAAATGGAAAAAAACTTCTTTTTTTGTTGCAATAGGATTTTTGGCTTTTTCGATTTTAATTGGTCTAACACCAATTTCTTATAATTTACTTAAAAATTTAGAAGATAATTCTTTTATTGGTCAACAAAAACTCCAAGGATATA
>MDTB01100953.1_pt1 | contig 14409 bp, 12 predicted proteins | sample 811161 | NCBI WGS metagenome assembly MDTB01 (sample SAMN05326650, study PRJNA326480) | marine metagenome | isolation source: seawater | place: Mediterranean Sea | collected 2009
AAGAGTTCCTTTGCCTGTTAAACTTCTACATATCGGAAATAAAATATTTTTTGCCAGATCATAGTATTTGTTTACTGATTTCATAAATTATGATGAATTTTATAAAAATTATTTTTAATAAATATAGATCAAAAGTAGTAAAAAATAAAACTTTAAAGTAAATATATTAGATGGTTAAAAAAATACTTTGTTACATAAGACCTTTTACAAAAAAGCAATTTAGTTTTTTTGTAAATTATCTATCTCAAAATCAAAAAATAATATACACAAGCGAACATCGATCTGTTGATAATACAGGACTTCCAGACTTATATTATTCATTTTTAAAAACTAAAAATCTTAGATTAAATCAAACAAAGCTCTCTAAACTTGATTCAATTGACATCATTTCTCGATGTAGGCTTTTGCGTAATTTAAAATCTAAGGACTCTTTACAACACCTCATTGCAATGTATTTATCTGTTGAAAAAGTCATAAATACAGTTAAGCCAGATTTTGTAACTATGCAAACAGTAGATGCGTTTATTCCTGATCTTTTTAGGTTTGTTTGTAAAAAAAAAAAAATTAAATTTATTGGTATTGTTGGAACATGTATTCATAACCATTTTAGAATAACATCAAGAGGAGAAGTAACAAAAAACAAAAAAAATAATAAAAATTTAACAAAGCAGTTTTTGCCAACCATGCTTAAAGAAACTTATGCTCCAAAATATGGAAAAACAATACACAAACCTCTATTCAGTATATATAAAAATTGGTTTATAGATCTTATTGGTCCTTTTTATTGGTTTATAAAAAGATATTCGAGTGGTGATAAGTATAATTTCCATTATTGGCACAGACAATTATGGAGTCAACAAAATTTTAGAATCTTTCCACCTAGTTTAAAAAGTAACTTCAATTGGGAAGCAAAACTTAATTCATCAAAAAAACCTTCGTTATATATTCCATTATCAAAAATGCCTGAGGCAACAATTGATTATTGGTGTGAAGATTTAAAAATAATAAAATACTACGAAACATTAGAAAAAATTATAAGCAAATTACATAAGAACTTTTCTTTGTTTGTTAAGGAACATCCTGCAATAGTTGGCTCAAGACCAAGAAATTTTTACTCTAAACTTGTAAATGATAAGAGAATAACAATAATTCCAAGTGATACAAATTCAAACTACGTTGTAAAAAAAACTGATGGAGTAATAATATGGAGTGGTACAGTTGGCTTAGATGCAATTTTAAGAGGTAAACCAGTTTTTGGATTATCTAGACCTTTTTTTGCTAGTGGAAAGCGTTTTCTTGAAATTAACTTAAATACTAAAATTGAAAAAATGCTGAAACATATTTTATTTTGTAGAAAAAGTATTATTACCAAAACTGAACAAGAAAAAACTTTTCAGCATGTTGCTCAACAAATGTACAAAGGACGGTACAATTATCATATGAATTGGTCAGATAAAAATCAAAAAGACATAAGTGATGTGAAGCAAATGGCAAACTCTTGCAAACATCTTTTTAAGATTTAATTCAATATTTAACTTTAATAAGTTATAATTTAGTCAATTTAATGGATATATTTAAACTTATTAATACTTTTTTAAGAGGATCGACTTTATTAAGTAGAGTAATGCTATTTCTTATTATGGCAAAATATTTGGAGCCAAATCAAGTGGGATTATTTGGTTTAGTGTTAGCCTCAATATATTTAAGCGTTTATGCTGTAGGTCTTGAATTTTATATATACTCCACAAGGGAACTTTTAAGATATAGTAAAAGTAATTGGGGCCATTTTTTAAAGTCTCAATGTTTACTTCATATTATTTTATATCTTTTAACATTTCCGCTTTTGTTAACTTTATTTATTTTTAATTTTTTACCTTGGAATTTAATTGCTTCATTTTTCTTAATTTTGTTCTTGGAGCATATAACTACAGAATTAGTTAGATTGCTCATTGCTTTAAATAAACAAATTAAATCCAGTATTATTTTATTTTTTAAATCAGGTTTTTGGTGCATTGTTATTTCTATACTGATTATTTTTTTTAGTGAATTTAGAACTCTAGAATATGTCCTTTTATCTTGGATCTTTAGTTTAATAATAGCTTTGGTTGGAGCTTTTGTTTTTTTATATCAAATTAAGATTGGTGGCTGGTATAAAAGATTTAAATATCAATGGATAGTGAAAGGTTTAAAAATTGCAATACCTTTGCTTATTTCAACATTAGTAATTAGAGCAATCTTTACTATAGATCGATATTGGATAGAAATTTTATTAGGTCCGGAAATACTTGGGGTCTATGTTTTGTTTATTGGATTCGCAACATCTATAATGTCTTTTATGGATGCAGGTGTATTCTCATTTAGTTACCCAAATTTAGTCAAATCCTATAACTTGAAAAATGTGAAAGATTTTAATAATGAAGCCAAATTACTTAAAAAAAATACAATTATATTATCTTTTTTTTCGGCTATAGTTGCTTTGCTTATTATAAAACCAATTCTTTTATTTATTAACAAACCCATTTATTTTGAAAATATATATATATTTTATTGGTTGCTCACGATAATGATTATTTACATTTTAAGCATGGTTCCTCATTATATATTATATGCTAAAAGGTATGATAAGGTTATAATTAAAAGCCATTTATTTGCATTTATTATTTTTTTAATATCGAGTTGGTTTTTTTTAGATTTTTATCCTAATTATTCAGTTCTCATAGGTTTAGTTTTGTCATTTAGCTTTATTTTGATTTACAAAGTATTAAGCGTGATTAAAAATAATTTATAAAAAAAATAAATTATGATAAAAAAAATTTAATAATGCCACGAAACTATTTACCTATATTGGTAGGACCATGGGTTTTTTACTATATTATATATTTTCTTTTTGATATTAAATTTGTATCATTCAATGGAATTGTTATTTTACCAATTTTATTAGCAGTTTTTTTTTCAATAGTGTTTTATCTGATTGGTTATAAACGTTCTTATAAAAGTGAGGAATTTCAGTTTTTTCTTAATGAGCAAAATTCAAATCCTTCATTTAAGGAACCACCATATATAAAGTTATTGATTGTACTTGCATTAATTGGTTGTGTTTTTAGCTTATATTTTGATATAGCAAGAACCCTTAAAAATGAAACTTTTTTTAGCTTGATAGAGCAAGGTGATCCAATGCTTTATAGTTTAAGAATTTCTAAAAGTGTAACTTCTGAGCTAGTTGGATCTAAGTTTCAATTTATATCCAAAACCTTATTTCCACTTTCATTTTTTTTTTATATTTACAATTTCACAAAAAAATATGTTTTTTATCAATGGATAATAATAATTTTATCACTCACTGACTGTTTAGTCACTGGTGGAAGATTTTATTTTCTTTATTTCTTTATAATTTTTATTGCATCAAATATATCTAAAAACCAAATAAGGTTATCGAGTTACTTCACTATTAAAAATATATTCATATTTGTCATATTCTTTTATGGGTTATTATTAACTTTTTCTTTTAGAGCGCCACCTAACGTGGATATGCTTAATTATTATAAGTACTCTATGGGAATTGAATCAATTGCACTCGAAAATATTAACTTTGGAAAATTTAATCAAATTAAAGATAGTTTTTTAGCTTTTGTTATGTATATTACTCACTCTTTCCATTTTTTATCCATACATTATGAATCTTTTGGATTTGAAGGTTTTGCATATGGCGGTTATACATTTAACCTTATTTTTAGAATAATAAATAATATTTTTAATACAAATTTAGCATCAATAATAGATTATATTGGAATTGATTTAACAATGGGGCGTTACGCTACGTTTGCCAAAACCTTAATTTCCGATTTTGGTATTGTGGGAATGCTAGTTATCTATTCATTCATAAGTTATATATTTGGTATTTCGGCAAATTATAGAAATATATATAATTCATTTAAAATTATTTATTATTGGCTTCTTGTATTTTATCTTTTGGCACCAATGAAGGGTATAATAAGTACAGGATTTATTAATTTAATGTTTGGATTTTTAATTTTTTATATAATTGCGGAAAAAAAAATAAAAAAAAAATAAACTAAATAATAATGAAATATGTTTTTCATAAAAAAAATTTAAATCTTTTCTATTCAATTTTAAGATTTTTCTACAGAATTATTGTTTATTTTTTTAAGCCAAAAAAAAAATGTTTAAAAGAAATAAAAAAATTAGGCTTAAAATATTTAGTATTTATTGACGAACATGTAGGTTTTAGAATGCTATTTCCTGGTCTGCATGAGTCGGATGAAATTAAAATTTTAGAAAATTTATCTAAAATAATTATGCAGAAAAAAAAAGAGAATATACGGTTTATTGATGTGGGAGCAAATTTTGGTTTATTCACATTATATTTTGCAAAATTATTTGATAGCAAAGGTCATGTTTACGCATATGAACCTGACAATAGTTGCTGCAAATTAATTGAATACAGCTCCAAAATAAATAATTTAAATAATATATTAATTAATAATTATGCAATATCAAATAAAGTAGGTTTTACAGAAATGAGAAGAGAAGATGACGAAAAATCTTATCAAACCTCTTTGGCATTTGTAGGAAAAATTAATTTAAAAAGTGATAATACAAACAAAATAGAAGTCAATACACTGGACAATATTTGTGACAAAATAAGTAAAGAAATTGATATTGTTAAAATTGATGTAGAGGGTAACGAATCTGCTGTTATAGACGGCTTTAGGCTTTCACTGTCAAATTCTAATAAATCTCCTAAAATTATGATGATTGAATTGGTTGACCAACATTTAAAAAGATTTAATGCTAATAGGGATAAATTAATAAATGTAGTAGAGTCTTTTGGATACAACTCTTTTGTCAACAAGAAAGAGAAATTGGTAAATTATACAAGCGCGTATCAAAACACTTATAATGTTTTTTTTATAAAAAAAGACTTTTTGTTACAAATTGAAAATTTAGAAAAAGAAAGAATATTTCTATGATAAATTTTCAAAATATAGTTAGTGTAAAAAATATATTTGAAAAAATAAATAAGTTATTTCAAATACTATTAAGTTTTGATAAATTTTTAATTTACTGTTTAATAAATAATTTACCAGCTGGTACAGAACACTTAAAGTTTTTTTTAAATATAAAAAAATTAAATACAGTTGTGGATATTGGTTCGCATAAAGGTCAGTTTGCATTAATAGCTAAATATTTTTACAAAAAAACAAAGGTTTATTCTTTTGATCCTTTAAAAAGTTCTAAAATAAAATATACATCATTACTAAAAAAAAAAGATGGTTATCATTTTTTTCATAACGCTATTGGACCAAAGAACAAACATGCAATTATAAATATATCTAAAAGTACCGACGCATCATCCTTATTAAATTTTTCTAATAAATTGGTGAGAACTTATAAGAATGTAGAAAAAGTTGGCGAAGAAAGAATTATAATTAGAAAATTAAATAACTGTATTAAAAAAAAAAATATTAAAAAACCAAGTTTATTAAAATTAGATGTACAAGGATATGAGATAGAGGCGTTGAAAGGTTGTAATGATCTTTTAAAATATTTTGATTATATATATTTAGAATGTTCATATATCAAATTGTACAGTAAACAGCCTTTGTATGAAGATATAAGCAAATGGTTAAAAAAAAAAAATTATGTTTTTGTGAAAAAATTTAATGTTTCGTGTGATTATAAAAATAAAATTACTCAAGCAGATTGTTTTTTTAAAAGATCAGACGTTGCATTATAGTGATCAATGTTGCTATTTATTTTTGCTAAATTAGGTTTTTTTAGTAATAGCTTTTTAACTTTTGGTAAATATAGGTATTCATCAGTTTTATTTAATTTAAAGTATTCATAAAATATTTTTTTAAAAAATATTAAGTCACGCGGCGAGTCTAATGTTAATCTGTACTTTTTGCTTAACGTTAATTTTTTTGGGATATCAACATTTTTAACATTAAATATTGGTTTTTTTTCTGATTTGAAATATTCATAGTATAAAGAATAATATAAAGAAGGATATTCCAAGAAAAGTTTATTTTTTTTTGAAAATTTTTTTACTTTTTTTAAAGATTGTATCGAAAATAGGTTTATATCTAGTCCATAGGCAATTTTTCTTTTTTGATTACTACCAAAACAATTGTTTGTAGTGAAATCAAGTCTTTTACTTTTTTCAAAATTATTAATCATATAATCAATTATAGAATAATCAGTTAATGGGTTATCAGCTGTTACTCTACAAGCGTAATTAATGTTAAACTTTTGAGCACAATTAATTATTCTATCAACAATATTTGCATTACTACCTCTATAATACGAAACATTCATTTTTTTCAAAAAAGAAATTATTTTATCATCTTTTTTATTTGTTGTAGTGGCTACAACTATTTTATTTAATTTTTTTGATAATTTAAGTCTTTCAATAATTATTCTTAACACTTCTTTTCCAGCAATTCTCTTTAAAACTTTACCAGGAAGTCTTTTTGACATCATTCTTGCTTCTATAATTGCAGAAAATTTCATTTTTACTTTTTATTTATATAATCCAATATTATTCTTACACTTCTTTCTAATCCTTTGCCATCTACAAGATTGGTTTTATTATATATATTTTTAAAATTATTTTTTAAAATTAGATTATCAATATTTTTTTTCATTTTTATAATATTTTTTAATTTTGGTTTTTTACAATTTATAATAGCTTTTTTTTTATCAAAATAATTTATTGCATACTTTTGATTATAATAATTTAAAAAAATATATGGTTTTTTGTGCATTGCAATTGCTTCAAACATTATTGTTCCTCCAGAGCAAATTATAATATCTGATTTACTAATAGCACTTCTTAACGAGTTTAAATTGTGGAGTTGCTTTATTTTATTTGATTTAAGTTTATGGATTTTGTTATTTTTTTTTACAGCACTGCCTATTACGGTATAAATTTTATCTAATTTAGAATTAATTAAATTCGATGAAGTCTTATATAAAAAATTCTTATAATCACCGCCTCCTGAACATACTAATGCTGAAAAGTTGTTTTGATAATTTTTTCTTTTTTTATATTGTTTTTTGTACTCGTTGTCTAGAATGATATATTTTGGACCTTGATAAACATTGATTTTTTTAATTTTTTTAATTTTTTTTTTTGCAAAAAATATTCCATTTATTATTAAACCATTTTGAAAATATTTAAGATTTGTCTCATCAAAACTAATTTTTTTAAGTTTAGCTTTATTTAATAGTTTTAATAAATTTTTTTCAGCACCAAGCGTATCTATGATAAAAACATCATCTGTACCTAAATGAATTTTCTTAATATTTTTTAAATTATATTTTAATACTTTTGCTGTTGTTTTTTTTTTAATAATTTTTATTCCCTCGGAGTATCTACATAAAAATACAAATTTATATTTTTTTAAATTTATTCTCAATTTATTATATAGGAGTAAACTTCTCCAAATATGCCCTAGTCCTGAATATTTTCCATTATCACCATCTACCCTAAAATAAATATATTTTTTCACTAAATTAGAGTCCATTTTATTAATAAAATTTTATAAAAGTTTGGATTTTAATAAAAATTTTAATATTTCCTTTTGATTGAGTATTTTAAAATTATTAGAATTTAAGTTTTTCATTTTAAAATTTTTTTTCAATTTTTTGGATTTTTTATTTAGTATTATAAAATCGTTCGTAATTTCTGAGTGTTTCATTTCATCAACTGATGCAAGTTCTTCATATATTTTTTCACCCTCGCGAAGACCTTTTATGATGATTTTTTTTTTATATGAAAAATATTTTATTATTGATTTTGATAGGTCTAAAATTTTGAAAGATCTCATATTATTTATTATAAATATTTCACCTTTTTTCATTAATATTAGTGCTTTGATGATTTTTTGAATAGCAATGTCAATTGTAATGAAGAATCTTGTCATATTTACATCTGTAATTGTAATTCTATCATTTGATTTTATTTGAGTAAGAAATTTTGGTAGAACCGAACCTCTAGATCCAATTATATTTCCAAATCTAATAACTGAAAAAAAAGTTTGTGTATTTTTTTTTTTGTTTGCATTCAGTACTAATTTTTCAGCCATCAATTTTGTTTTACCCATTACCGAACTGGGATTTACAACTTTATCAGTACTTATAAAAAGAAATTTTTTAACTTTATTTTTAATTGCTGAATTGATTATGTTTTTTGTACCCTCTATATTTGTCTTTTTTGCTTCGTCAGGATTATATTCACATATAGTTACATGCTTAAGTGCTGCTGCATGAATTACAATATCAACATTTTTACAAACCAAATTGCACCTTTTTTTATCTCTGATATCTCCAACTAAATACCTTATTTTGTTTTTATTCATATTGATTTCTAAGGACTCATTTTTTTTTGTTAGTTTTTCACTTAGTTTATAAATACCATTTTCGTCATTGCTCATTGCTCTTACAGCTTCACAATCGTATTTTAGCAATTCCTCGGTTATTGCAGATCCTATTGATCCTGTTGCTCCTGTAATTAAAATAGTTTTATTTTTAAATAATTTTTTTTTATCTAACTTCATATATCTAGCCTATCACAATCAACGTATTTAATAATAAATTTTTTTTAAATATATCTTAAATTATTACTTGATCAAAATATTTGAATTTTAATAATTATAGAAATATTTATATTTATGGATATAAGTTCTACTGATTACTTAATGAAAAAAATTTATAAACTATCTTCCCCATATTTGACTCAAAATGAAAAAAAAAAATGTATCTAGAGTATTAGATTCTGGGTGGATAACATCTGGACCTATTACTAAAAAATTCGAGAATTTAGTGATGAAAAAAATTAAAGCAAAAAATGTTATATCTGTAAATTCTGCTACAAGTGGTATATTTATTTCTTTAATTGCACTGGGTGCAAAAAAAGGTGACGAAGTAATAACACCTTCTAACACTTATATAAGCACAGTTAATACTTTATATAATTTGGGACTTAAAATAAAATTATGTGATGTTTGTTATAAAACTGGAAACGTAGACGAAGATATTTTTAAAAAGTCAATTACTAAAAAAACAAAATTTTTTATACCAGTCCATAATGGCGGTAATCCTGTAAATTTACAAGAAATTATAAAAATAGCTAAGAAAAATAAAATTAAATTAATAGATGATGCAGCTACTGCATTTGGAGCAAGTATAAAAAAAAAATTTGTTGGTTCATACAACTTTACTACAACTGTATTCAGTCTCCATGCGAATAAAGTTATTACCAGTGGTGAAGGTGGTTTTATTTGTACTAATAATAGTCAATTAGCAAACAAGATAAGATTACTAGCAAATTCTGGTTTATCAAAAGATACATGGAACAGAAAAAAAATGAATAATTATAGAGCTCTAAATACAATTTTACCTGGTTATAAGTTAAACTTTAACGATATTCTTTCTAGTATAGCAATAGAACAAGTTAAAAAAATAAATAAAATAATCAATCAAAGATATGAGTTAAAAAAAAGATATTTAAAAAAACTATATAATTTGATTATCGACAAAAAAATTTATATTCCATCTGTTAAAAAAAATTACAGAAGCGCTCTCTACAACTTTCAAATTATTTTAAAATCAAAAAATTTTTCTAGAGATAAACTGTCTTCTTTTTTACAAAAGAAACACATTTATACAGGAATTCATTATACACCTGCTCATGTACATGATTTCTATAAAAATAAACTAAAAAAGGTAAAACTTAATAATACAAATTATATTTTTAAAAATTGTTTAAGTTTACCTTTTCATAATAAATTAAATCTCAAAGATGTAGATTTTATTTGTAAACAAATTAATAATTTTTTTAGAAATGAGTTTAAAAAAAAATAAAATTAATAAAAAACTAAAGATTACTTTTTTAATTGATAAAAAAAATAATTGGTTTACAAAATATTTGATTAGTTTTATTAAAAAAAAATCAAAAAATATTATCTTTCAAATAAAAGATAAAATAAAAGACGTTAAAAATCAGGATGTAGTTTTTTTTATAAATCTTACAAATATTATTAATAAAAAATTTTTGAAGAAAAATAAATTAAATCTCTTGATACACTCAAGCAATCTACCAAAAGATAGAGGTGGTGCGCCCTTGCACTGGCAGATATTACGCGGAAAAAGTGAAATAAAAATTTGTTTAATTGAGGCTAAAAGCAAAGTTGATTCTGGAGAGATAATATTGCAAACAAAACTAAAATTAGTGGGTAATGAGCTTTATGATGAATTAAGAGATAAACAAAGAAAATCAATCATAAAATTAATTAAAAATTTTATTAAAATTTATCCAAATTTTAAAAAAAAGAAACAGATAGGTAAATCGTCATTTAATAGATTAAGAAATCCAGATGATAGTGAAATTAATATAAACAAATCTATAAAATCACAATTTAATTTAATTAGAGTATGTGATAATAAAAAATATCCTTTATTCTTTTATTACAAAAAAAGGAAATATTATTTAAAAGTTACAGCTGAAAAATTACTTGTTTAAATTTAACTTGTAATAACTGGTTAAATCTCCACCGAAATTTATTTTAAAGGAACCTCTTTGAGGACTATTTACACCTTCTAAATCAATATAGTCTAACTTTTTTTCATGACACTTTTCAACTGATTTCCATAATGAATATGTGCCACCTAGTCTTTCATTTACGTCTGTATCACCTGCTCCGAATAAATAACAAGCTGTTTTGTTATGATAACTAAACAAATTACAATAAATAACTTTATCTTGAAAAATAAGGTTTGTTTGAAATGCCTTTCCATTTTCATTAATTTTATATAAAAATTTCATATTGTTTTCTAAATTTTTATCAAAAAAATCTGGGTTATTTTTTTTCATTGTTTTTAAATAAAGTCTTTTTAAAGTTTCTAAATCAAAATTAAAATCAATTTTATAATCTTCGTTTTTTAAGACTTTTTTTATATCCCTTTGCTTAACATCATCAAAACTTTTTAATAAATCTCCAAGTGATTTATTTTTTAAATTAATTATACTTGTATATCTTACATCAACATTAAATTTTGGAAGGTTTTTTTCATGGTAATTGTACCAAATAAAAGGTCTAATATCTTCGACATTATAATGTAAATTTATATCTAACGAATTGTATTGATTTAAAATATTATTTACCATCATTTCTGTTAACTTAAATTTCTCAGCTAGATATCTTGAGTTTTTTTGGTTATTTTGAGATTGAAACAAAATACCACTATAAATTAATGGTAAGCTAGTTACATTATTATTTTCTTGATAAAGATATATAAGACACTTTGTTTCCTCTCCTTTAGAAATTTCATACAAATCTAAATTTTCAGCAAAGGTTAATAAGGACTCGCTGCTAGAAAAAATAGATGACTGAGGCGACTTACTCTCGAATTTATTCCATTTGTCGTGGTCAGTTAATTTGGTAATTTTATATTTTTTATCCATTAATTCTAAAATTAAAAGTTAGTCTCCTCTATATTTAAAAACAATATAAAAAGTTTTAAAAATAATGTAAAAATCTAAGATTATTGTCCAGTTGTTTAAATACCAAAGATCATACTCCATTCTTTTTCTCATATTTTCTGGATTAGGTGTTGCGCCTCTTAGACCATTAACTTGAGCCCATCCTGTCAAACCTGGACTACATTTGTGCCTTTTAAGAAAACTTTTAAACAATTTTGAATATTTTATGTCATGTTCGACCATATGTGGTCTCGGACCTACTATTGACATGTCGCCAATTAGAACATTGATTAATTGAGGAAGTTCATCAATGCTAAATTGTCTAATAAATGTACCACACTTTAATTTTCTTTTGTCATCAGAGGTAACTTGTACAGTTTTATCAAAAGATCCCTTTTTAAGTGTTCTAAGTTTTAAAATTTTAAATCTTCTGCCATCCCATCCAGTTCTATTTTGAGTAAATAAAATTGGAAAACCATCCTCTATTAAAATAAAAATAGCGCTTACTAGCAACATTGGTGCTGCAATTATTAAAAAAAAAATAGAAAAAATTTTGTCTAAAATAATTTTTATTAAAAAGTTTAAACCATGAAATCTTGAAATTTCGTATTTTTTAAATTCAAATTTTCCATATAATAGTTCTTCAGAGTTTAAATTTTCTGTATCATTTAAATTAACAATTAAAATATCTACTGAAAATTTTATTATATTTGATATAAGTTTTTCAGTTTTGGACTTATCAGACTCTAACACCCAAATTTGTCCTAATTCGTGGTATTCAAGAATTGATCTAATATCATCAGTTGTTTTAAAGATAGGAATTCTTATTTCATTTCTAATTAATTTTTCATTTAATTTTTCTGAGTCATCTACTATACAACATTTAAAGATATTCACTTTTTCTTTTTTTTTATTGAGAAAGTATTTTATATCTTTAAAGCTTCCAACTAGCATAATATTCTTATGAATAATATCGTTATTGACCATATAGTTATATACAGAGTTAAAGATTTTTTTTCCTATAAATAAATTAAGTAACAAAAAGAAAAATGAAAACATAAAACTCTCATCTATTATAAAATTATAATTTAAAAAAAAATAAATTGTGAAAATAAGAATATTTGCAATAAAAATCACTCCAATATCTTCGATTAAGTATGATATAAAGTTAAATTTATAAATTTGATTTTTTAAAAAAAAAATAGAAATTAAAAAATATATCAAAGAAAGAAAAATTGAAAAAAGAAAGTATTGTGATTTAAAAAATATTTCATAATTTAAAAGATCGTATACTGTATTTTTTTCTAAAATAGAAAAAATATAAAAACTCAAAATAATAATTGATGATTTTACAATTCTTGTAAAAAATACATATACAGAATCGTCGTTCTGCAATACTTTTTCAAGTCTAAACATTTTTAGCTGCTATTTTTATTATTATAATAATTGTAATAATTATTAGAATAAGGACCATAATTATAATAGTAGGAATAATAACTATCCTTTGAGGTGTCTAAATCATTAATTATTATACCATGTATTTTGCTTCCAACATTTTGAATTTTTTTTATTGAGGACATAAAAGTCACTGTTCTAGTAGATTCTGATCTTATTAAAAATAAATTATAGTCCGTCGCTTGTGCTAATATTAAGGTATCAGAAACAGGTTGTATTGGAGGTGAATCTATTATTACATAATCGTATTCCATTTTAAGCACATCTAAGAATTTTTTAATCTGTTCTTTGTTTACAATATCTGACATATCAAACCTTTTCTCACCAGATGTAATAATATCTAAACTTGTTCCAGGAACTTGAAATATTGTATCTTTTAGTTGATGTGAGCCTGTGATTATTTCACCTAGTCCATGAATTTCTTTATCAAATTGGTAAAAGCTATTTAAAACAGATGGTCTTCTTATATCAGCCTCAATAAATAAAACTTTGTTTACTTTTTCTAGTGATAATGCCAAATTAAACGCATAAGTTGTTTTTCCTTCTGAAGGATTACTTGATGTAACCATATAGCTTGAGTTTTTTCTGAATTTTGACTCTATTATTGCCCTAGATGATCTTATTGATTCTGAAAAATTAGACTCACTATCTTCTAAAAACATCTGAAGTATATGAAAGCCTCTTTTTAATTTTGACACTTTTGGAAGAACTCCAACTTGTGGGATATCTAAAGAGTCGATGGCTTCTGGGCTTTTTATTACAGATGCATTAAGCTCTCGATAATAAACTAGGCCATAAAAAAGCATAAAAGACATCATTAAACTAAATATAAAATTTCTACCAGGCTTTGGTGATATTGGATCTAAAGCTAAACTTGGTGTTTCAATTATCTTAAGTTGAGACACTTGTAAATTTTGAGCCTCATTTGTTTCCTTAACTCTTTGTAAAAAAGATTCATACAATTTTTTACTACTTTCAACTTCTCTTGAGTATTTCATCATTCCGGACTCTTTTTCCTCAATAACACGTAACTCATCCGTAGCTTTTTTAAGTTCTTGATCAGACAACTTAATAAAACTATCTAGGTTACTTAATTCAAAAGCCTTTTGCTCTATGCTTATATTTATTTCTTTTTTAAGTTGATCCTTAAGGTTTTTTTTTAAATCGTGAGCCTTTATTAATTTTGGATGTGCATCTGTGTATATTAGAGATAAAGAATTAATTTGACTGTCATTTGCAGATAAATCATCATTAATTGATGATATTGTTTTTTTTTTACTTAAATCTTCAATTGCAAGCATCGCATCAATATCTCCATCAGCTACCTTTATAGATAACAAATCATTTTGATTTTTTTGAAAGTCTTTTTTTGCGTCAATTATTCTTTTTGAAATAGACTCTATTTCTTTAATTTTTAATTCTTTAACATTGCCAGTATCAACTAAATT
>MDTB01199402.1_pt1 | contig 14408 bp, 13 predicted proteins | sample 811161 | NCBI WGS metagenome assembly MDTB01 (sample SAMN05326650, study PRJNA326480) | marine metagenome | isolation source: seawater | place: Mediterranean Sea | collected 2009
AAAGCCAAAACAAAAAATCATTACGTACACTGATGAACCTAAGAATTTGATACCGGGGATTCCTAATTATTATGCTACTAGCCATGAAATAAATGATCGAGTTAATAGTTTAGTTTTGACTTCTTATGAAGGGCGCCCAACAAAAGTTGAAGGTAATCGAGCCTACCCTTTAAGTAAAGGTAAATCAACCACATTTTCACAAGCTGAAATCCAACAACTCTATGATCCTGATCGATTAAAAGCCAATTTTATCAATGGGAAAAAAACCAATCTAAATAATATCAAATCTTCTTTGAATAACTTAGATAAGAATAAAAAGACGCTTGTTGTTTTAAATCGTACCCATTCCATATTGAACCAAGATTTATTAAATCAAATAAATTCTAGTAAGACATCTATTTACTATGTTGATCCAATCAATAAAGATAATCAAACTCAAGTCTTAAAGGAAATTACAGGTTCATTTGGTTATTTGAATTTCAACTTTAAAAAAACCAAATTTATTCTAAATTTTGAAAACGATTTTTTAGGTTTTGATTCAAGTTCTTTAACATCCGTTTCAGATTACATCAAATCTCAAAACCAACTTCACACAATTTCATTTAGTAATAGTTTAAATGTTACTGATTCAAAAGCTGATTCAATTTTTAATTTATCAATTGCTGAGCAAGAGGATGTTATTGTTTATCTTGCAAAGAAAATTATTTCAAAACGAGGTAACTCGCTAGAGAAAAAAGAGATTTCAAGATTAAGATTAAACAAACCAAGCATCGATTCAGCAAAACTAGACGTCATAATCAAAAAACTTCTCAACTTCACGGGTTCATCGATTATTACCGTTGGAGAAAAGCATAATAAAAATATACATCGTATTATTTTTATGTTGAATAATATTTTAGGCAATATAAATAAAACTATTCTTTTATATTCTTCGGCACAATACCGGAGTAAATTTTTAACAACTCATGGCTTTGAAAACTCAATTAATAACATTATTAAAAAATTGAATAACAAAGAAGTTGAACGAATTATTTCAATTGACGTTGATTTAACACGCTTTATTCCAGAACTATCAAAAAAATTGGACTCAATTGAAACCATTTATTTAACAAATTATAAAAATAGTTTTTCTAATTTAGCTAATATTGTTATATCAAAAACACATTTTTTAGAGGATTGGGGTCTTCTATTAGCCAAAGAAGGACACATCTGTATACAACAACCACTTATAAATAAAATTTATTCGGAAAATATATCCACCACTGAATTTCTATTGGCTTTAACTAAAAATAAAAAAACTGTTTATCAGTTTTTGAAAAACAAGTTAGTTGCAATCAAACGAAATTTTTTACAGTTAAAAAGAAATGGTTTTATAAAAGGACGTTCAAGGCGATTATCAATTAATAATATCAAATTCGACTCTAGGGAATTTTCAGAAAAAGAGCTTACCCTTAACATCATTCCATCTTACCAATTCAACGATGGTCGTTATAGTAATAGTGCATGGTTAAATGAATCTCCTGATCCTGTAAGTAAACTTACTTGGGGTAACGCGTTTTACATTAGTCATGATTTTGCTAAAAACAATAATTTAAGTACCGGTGACGTTATAAAACTAAAAACATCAATTACGGATATTTCTGGGCCCGTTATCATATTGCCTGGACAGAACACTAACACGATATCAATTCCTTATGGGTTTGGAAAAATAGTTGAGGGGAGTTTTTCAGGTTATGGTACAAATACCGATAAATTTATACCAAACCGATCTTATAAAGTATCTACCATACAAAAGACAGGTGAAACAATAAAACTTGCTGATACTCAAATGAATCACGGCATGGATGAAGAAAAACTAGCTTCAAGTGGTATTGATAGTCGAATTAGTAAAATCTTACAAATAAAGACAGAAGAAGAGATTAATCATCCACATCATAAAAGTCATCACATTCACTCATTATTTAAAGAGTTAAAATACGAAGGAAAATACCAATGGGGTATGTCTATTGATCTAAATGCATGTTTAGGTTGTAATGCATGTGCCTTATCGTGCCAAATTGAAAATAATGTTCCTGTTGTGGGAAGAGACCAGGTCATTATTGGACGGGAAATGCATTGGTTAAGAATTGACCGATACTATATAGAAAACGACAACAAAGAAACCACCATTAATTTTATGCCAGTTGCCTGTGTTCATTGTGAAAATGCACCGTGTGAGCAGGTATGTCCGGTAAATGCAACGGTTCATGATGATGAAGGTTTAAATGTAATGACCTATAATCGTTGTATCGGTACCCGTTATTGTGCAAATAATTGCCCTTATAAGGTTCGACGATTTAACTTTTTTGATTGGCATCAAACCAACCCACAATCCGTAAAAAAAGATCGTATTCATATCTTTGATTATTTTAGAGAACCGGCGAAACCAACTCAAATGCAATTTAACCCTGAAGTTACAATTCGTATGAGAGGGGTTATGGAAAAATGCACCTATTGCTTACAACGAATTTCAAATGCAAAAATTAAAGCCAAAAATACAGGTAATGAAATACATATTGATAATCTACAGACGGCTTGTCAACAAGCCTGTGCTACGGATGCTATTGTCTTTGGTGATATTTCAAACAAAAATAGTCTTGTTAGTAAAAAACGTAAAAGCAAACGTCGATATGATTTACTTCAAACTGAACTTAATACCAAGCCAAGAACAATTTATCTTGCTAAAGTTAAGCGCCCAATTTGGAATAAAAAGGAGTCATTAAATGGACATCGTTAATGAGGAAATAAAACGTGTTCCTCAAGTTTTAGGTAATAAACAATTTCAAGATGTTAGTGATGCCATTGCAAAACCAGCTGAATCAAAAGCCCCAAAATGGTGGTTTATCGGGCTTGTCGGCTCCGCTTCTCTTGCTTCAATATTATTTGCAATGATTGGTTATCTGGTTTGGGATGGTGTTGGTGTATGGGGACTAAATAACCCGGTTGGTTGGGGATTTGCTATTGTTAATTTTGTATTTTGGGTTGGTATTGGACATGCAGGCACATTAATTTCAGCTATTTTATTTTTATTTCGCCAAAAATGGCGAACATCAATTAATCGATTTGCTGAAGCAATGACCATATTTGCGGTTATATGTGCAGGTATTTTCCCTGGTATTCACGTGGGAAGAGTATGGGTAGCCTATTGGCTCTTTCCTATCCCAAACTCTCTCTTAATGTGGCCCAACTTTAAGAGTGCACTTTTATGGGATGTTTTTGCTGTCAGTACTTACTTCACCGTATCTTTATTATTTTGGTATGTTGGATTAATTCCTGATTTAGCAACATTTAGAGATCGAGCAAAAACAAAAATAAAAAAACTTGCCTATGGTATTTTCGCCTTGGGATGGAATGGTTCTAGTCGACATTGGATGAATTATGAGAAAGCTTATTTAATATTGGCGGCCATCGCGACCCCTCTGGTTTTATCAGTTCATTCAATTGTTAGCTTTGATTTTGCAACCTCAAATTTACCCGGTTGGCATACAACTATTTTCCCACCCTACTTTGTTGCGGGTGCTATTTTTTCTGGGTTTGCGATGGTTTTAACATTACTTATTATTGCTCGAAAGATATTTGGGCTTGAGGATTTTATTACCATACGACATCTAGAAAATATGAATAAATTTATATTAGCTACAGGTACAATGGTTGGATATGCTTATGCAATGGAATTCTTTATGGCATGGTATTCAGGCAATCAGTACGAGGCATTTGCTTTTATAAATCGGGCTTTTGGGCCCTACTCATGGGCTTATTGGATCATGGTATCTTGTAACGTAATTTCTCCTCAGTTTTTTTGGTCTAAGAAATTAAGAACAAGCATTCCTGTTATGTTTATAATTTCAATTTTTGTAAATATTGGTATGTGGTTTGAGCGATTTGTTATTACAGTCACCTCGCTACATCGAGATTTTTTACCGTCCTCATGGGACTATTATTCCCCAACCTGGGTTGATATTCTAACATTTGTTGGAAGTTTTGGTTTATTTTTCTTTTTATTTCTATTGTTTTTAAAGTTTCTACCAATGATCTCCATTTCAGAAGTCAAGGCGGTTATGGATATTGCTGACCCACACCATTACGAATCACATGATGAAAAGGAGGCACATTAACAATGACGTTAGTTGGCTATTTATGTGAAGTTGAAAACCCAAAACAATTAATTGATTTATCAAAAAAAGTTAAAGAATCTGGATATACTCAATTTGATACCTATTCCCCATTTCCGGTACATGGTATTGATAAAGCCATGGGGATTCAACCCAGCATTATCCCCTGGTTATCGCTTACGGGTTGCTTAATTGGAATGGTAAGTGCAATTGCACTGCAAGTTTGGACAAATGGCATAGATTATAAAATAGCCTTATCTGGGAAGCCCTTTATTGCTTTTCCAGCATTTGTTCCAGTTACTTTCGAACTTACTATATTGTTTACGGCATTTTTTACCGTATTTGGAATGTTTGGCGTCAACCAATTGCCAACATGGTATCGACCTATTTTTAATAATGAATCCATAAAGAGAGCCACATGTTCAGGCTTCTTTTTATCCGTATCAGCCAATGATAAAAATTTCGATGAAATAAAAACAAAATCTTTTTTACAAAAATCGGGTGGTAAGAATATTGAAAAAATTGAAGAAAATTAATTATCTAGTTATATGTCTAATGTTATTTTCCATTATGGGGTGCCGAGGATGGAAAACAGAAAAACCACCTGTTCATCCGAACATAAACTTCGATTTCCAACCAAAAATTAAAGCACAAAGAGCGCCACTACCCGTGCCGGAGAATACGATTCAATATCAAGAGAACCCTTATGATACTGAACTCAAAGAATATAAAATTGATAAAAGTTTCTTAACAAGTGGTCAGAATAAATACAATATTTATTGCGCTGCATGTCATACGAAAACAGGAAATGGAACAAAAAGTATTATCACACAAAATGGTTGGGTAGTAAGTAACTTATTAGAAGATACAACCTACAATCGTTCAAATAAAGAAATTTACGATATAATAAAGTATGGGATTCGTTCCATGCCTGGTTATGATAACAAACTAAACTCGAAAGAAATTTGGCAAGTTGTCTTATATGTTAGGGCATTGCAAAAAATGGATCGACCGACTAAATCTGAATTAAGACAACTTAATCGAGGTAATCAGTAATGAATAGAAACTTAAATAAAATAGGAAATTTTTCAATTATTTTTGGAATACTATTAATTTCATTATTATTTTTCAAAAATAAAACAAATCAGTTTTTCTTTATCGATTATTTAAGTGTGTTTACATTTTTTATATCGGTAAGTATTGGTGCTACTTTTTTAATCCTTCTTATGTACTTAACACGAGGTGGATGGGGCACAATCGTTAAACGTGTCCCAGAGCATTTAATGAGTTTACTTCCTATTTTCTCTTTGTTTTTTATTCCCATTTTATTTGGATTAGATTATATTTTTGAATGGTTAGACCCGACCGTTATCGCTACTGATTATTTAGTTCAAAAAAAGCTACCTTACTTAAATTTGCCCTTTTTTATTGTAAGAAATATTTTCTATTTTAGTGTATTTTCTATTGTCGGTTATTCTTACTCTAAAAAATCAATTGAGCAAGATACTGCAACTGGTGATGCAATTAATAAAATAACATCGTCGCTTCAACGAAAATCTCCAATCGCATTATTGTTAATGTCTTTAGCTACATCGTTTGCGTCATTTGATTGGTTAATGTCTTTATATTCTCATTGGTTTTCAACTATTTTTGGAATTTATTATTTTTCAGGATGTATTGTTTTTTGTTTGGCGATTACCATTATAATTTATGAACTTTTGAAAATGACAAATGTCTTAGATGAATATCCTAATACAGAACATTTTCATGATTTATCAAAATTATTATATGGCTTTTTAGTTTTTTGGGCGTATGTTTCTTTTTCTCAATATTTTCTAACTTGGTATGCAAATATTCCGGAATTTACTGTATGGTATTACCCAAGACTAAAAGGGGAATGGGGCATCTTATTTTATGTTCTTATTATTCTTCATTTTGTTTTACCCTTGTTTGGTTTTATGTCGCGACACGTCAAACGAAACCAGCTTGGACGGATTTTATTTAGTGTGCTTGTGATTATTGTCCATTACTTTGATTTAAGATTTACAATTTATCCAAACTTTACAGATATCAATAAAATAAGTTTAAATGAATATTTATTAATATTAAGTTTTTCGGCAATTATTATTCCGGTTTTATATTTTAGAATCAAAAAATATAAAATCATACCTATCAATGACCCACGATTGGCTGAATCTAAAAAATTGGAGAATTCATTATGAGTGGAAAAATGGATTATGATAAATCTGAACCAAATATTAAACCCGTTTTAATATCCATTTTTTTAAGTCTTGTTGTTATTTTTATTTTAACATTTGGAGTAATCTTCTATTTTCAAACATCATTATCAACTCGAGAAAATCAAAACGTAGATTTATATGGCAAAACTTTTGATTTAAAAAACCTAAACGAATATGAAAATAATTATTTAGAAGAAACTAGCCAAAAAAAAGTGAATATAAATGAAGCAATTAATTTTACTATTAATAATTACAGTAATTAACTTTAATTACACATACTCATCTGAAAAACCGTATCAGTTTAAGGATGTAGGGATAAACGTTGAATTGAATAAAGTTCTGGGTGAAGAATTTATTTTAACTGATGCGTTTGATAAGGAAATTGATTTAAAAGATTTAATACAAAATAAACCAACTATTATAAATTTTGTATACTTAAATTGCCCTCTTCTATGCCATTTAATGCTTGATGGTCTCGCCAATGCTGTTGAAGAGTCAAATTATAAACTAAATAAAGATTTTCAGATTATATCCATAAGCATTGATAAAAATGAAACTAATAAAAATTTAAGGGCTTATCGAAAAAAGTATTTGGATCAGCTAAATGTTGATAATGGATGGAAATTTCTTAAAGGTAATGCGAGTCAGATTAAAAAAGTTACTGACTTTTTTGGATATAATTTTAAATATATAAAACGAACTAATGATTATGCCCATCCGTCCATTATTTATTTTTATAACAAACAAATTTCTAACTATATTGAAGGGGTTACATATAAAAAACAAACCTTTGACTATGCTTTGATGAGTTTAAAGGATAAAAAATCGATTAAAGAAAAAATCGTCACTTATTGTTATTACTTTGACCCTAGCACTCAAACCTACTCATTACTAATATTTAAAATATTAAGAGCACTTTGCTTGCTAACTGTTTTAATATTATTTATAATAATTTCCTACTTAATCTATAGGGAAAGAAAGTTAAAGTAACATGGAGATTATACAAAGTTTAACTAGAAAAGGTTCTTTTTATTTACCAGAAAACATTTCGTCTTCTTTAAAGCAGTTCGATTTATTGTTTTATGTTATCTTCTGGTTGTCCTTATTATTGCTATTTGGCCTTGTTTTATTTGGGTTCTTTTTTGCGATTTCAGGAAAACGAACCAACCAAAAACAACTGGCTACAAAACAAATTACACATAATATAAAGTTAGAAATTATTTGGACAGTCATTCCAACATTTATTGTTTTAATTATTTTTGTATGGGGATTTAAAGAGTACATGGTTATGAGAACCACCCCTCCCAATGCAATTGAAATTTATGTTAAAGGTAAAAAATGGTTTTGGGAATTTACTTATCCCAATGGTAAGAAAACAATCGATCAACTGGTAGTTCCTGTAAATGAACCTATTAAATTAATACTAAGCAGTCATGATGTCTTGCATAGTTTTTATTTACCAAATTTACGAGTAAAAAGGGATGCCATTCCAAATCGATACACAATTCTTTCGTTTGAAGCGAACAAATTAGGGAACTATCGAATTTTTTGTACCGAATATTGTGGGGATTCACATTCTAAAATGATTGCAGTTTTAGAAGTAAAATCAGGTGAAGAATATGAAGACTTTCTAAAAGCTGTTGATTTTGATGATTCGATTCCATTGAGTGAAGCTGGAAAACAGATTTATTCTAAAAAAGGATGTAATGCCTGTCATTCAATTGATGGAAGTGACATGGTTGGTCCAACTTGGAAAGGCTTGTATGGAAAAACAAGGAACTTTACTGATGGTACTTCGGCTATCGCCGACGAAGTTTACATTAAAGAATCCATACTTTACCCAAATGAAAAAATTGTTAAAGGTTATCAAGCGGTTATGCCGTCCTATCAAGGTTTATTGGTCGATAAGGAAATTGAAGCTATAATTGAATATATAAAGGAATTGAGTAAATAATGAAAAATTATATCAATGAAAAATCTACAATCATGAGTTGGTTATTCACTAAAGACCATAAACGAATAGGAATTATGTATTTATTTACAATTTTTGCCGCATTCGCTTTAGGTGGTTTTGCCGCATTGATTTTACGCTTTGAATTATTATCGCCAGATAAGATTATTTTGACTGCAAAACAATACAATCAGTCCTTTACTCTACATGGTGCCATCATGGTGTTTTTATTTATTATTCCATCCATTCCCGCAACACTTGGAAACTTTATGTTACCTTTGCAACTGGGAGCAAATGATGTCGCATTTCCTAAACTCAATTTAGCGAGTTTCCATATTTATATCCTTGGCGCATTATTTTGTATTGCAAGTATCATTCTCGGTGCTGTAGATACAGGATGGACGTTTTATACCCCTTACTCAACAACTACAAATACAGCCGTTCTATCCATGGTAACTGGTGTATTTATTTTGGGTTTTTCATCGATACTTACAGGCGTTAATTTTATTGCAACTATTCATTTTTTAAGAGCGCCAGGAATGACTTGGTTCCGCATGCCATTATTTATTTGGTCCTTATATGCAACATCAATTATTCAAGTTCTTGCAACACCAGTACTTGCAATTACTCTTGTTTTATTAATGCTTGAAAAGGTGTGGGGGATTGGAATTTTTGATCCAACGATTGGTGGGGATCCTGTCTTATTCCAGCATTTCTTTTGGTTTTATTCTCATCCAGCGGTTTACATTATGATATTACCAGCTATGGGTGTTATCAATGAAATTGTAACCACGTTTTGTAGAAAAAATATTTTTGGTTATCATGCCATTGCGTATTCAAGTATCGCCATTGCAATTATTTCATTTTTAGTTTGGGGACACCATATGTTCACGTCCGAATCTGAGGTTGCGGCAACTGTTTTTTCGTTCTTAACATTTTTAGTTGCAATTCCATCAGGAATCAAAGTATTTAATTGGATTGCTACAATGTATAAAGGGTCCATTGATTTTAGTACCCCATTTTTGTACTTTTTAGGTTTTATGATTCTTTTTGTTGTTGGTGGATTTACAGGTATTTTCCTTGGAACATTGGCCATTGATATCCATTTGCATGATACTTATTTTGTTGTTGCACATTTTCATTATGTTATGTTTGGTGGAACACTTTATGCTTTTCTTGCAGGGCTTCATTACTGGTGGCCAAAAATGTTTGGAAAATTGTATTCTGAGTTTCAAGCAAAAGTAGCTTATTGGTTAATCTTTATTGGATTTAATCTAACCTTTTTCATCCAGTTTGTGATGGGATCCAAAGGCATGCCTCGACGATACTATTCTTATATTGAAGAATTTCAGATTTATCATCAGATTTCAACGGTTGGGTCTTGGCTTATTGGTTTAGGTTTTATCGTTATGCTTTATTATCTGGTTGACTCACTCAGAAGAGGTAAACCTTCACCCCCAAATCCATGGGGCGCGTTAACTTTGGAATGGACGATACCATCCCCACCCGCCTACCATGCATTTGAAAATACACCAATTGTAACAACTGGGCCTTATGATTTTGATGTTGAAGACGATGAATAGTGTAATAAAAAAAAGAGAACTTCCCCATTATTTTAAAGACGAGCAGCAAGAGTTTGAAGCTTGCAAGTTAGGTATGTGGGCATTTCTAGCACAAGAAATCTTATTCTTTAGTGGTTTATTTGTTGCTTATGGGGTTTACAAATTTTTCAACCCTGAGATGTTTTTATACGCAAGTTCACTTTTAGATTGGAAGCTTGGGTTTATTAATACCATCTTTTTGATTATTAGTAGCTATACAATGGTTATGTCAGTTTACCACATCCAACATGGAGAACGTTCTAAAACATTAAGAAACCTAATTGCTACATTCATATTGGCTACCTTATTTTTAGTCATTAAAGGATTTGAGTATAAATCTAAATTTGATCATGGTTATTATCCAGGGTTACACTTTAGTGGTGAAGGCCCATTTGACTCATTACATATCTTTTTTGGCTTGTATTTCACAATTACTGGCTTACATGCACTTCATGTTCTCATTGGCATGGGATTGATCTTGTGGCTCATTTATCGTGTCTATAACGGTAGTGTCTATAAAGAATACTTTACACCTGTTGAAATGGTTGGGTTATATTGGCATTTGGTTGATGTTGTTTGGATATTTTTATTTCCATTATTATATTTATTGTGAGGTTTTAAACAATGGCAGGACACTTTATTATTCCAAAAAAATATTATCAAATGACTTTTATAGTTTTATTAATACTTACCGTATTTACCGTATTAATTTCACGTGTTGATTTGGGTATATTAAACACCCCAGTGGCCATACTCGTTGCATCCGTTAAAGCAACATTTGTTGGCGCCTTTTTTATGGGTTTAAAATGGGAGCGATCTAATCTTATATTTGTTTTTGGTGGTATTGCTGCCATTATTCTTTTTTTCTTATTCACATTTATCGATTTAGGCTTTCGTGGAGCGATAACAGAAGAGGTTAGTCGACCTTATGATTATAAGTCGCCTGTTAAAATTATCGAAAAGGATATGGGCTCTCATTACGATAAAGGAGGTAAACACTAATGTTTGGATCAACTGAGCTTATTGTTATTGTTCTTATTATATTTATTTTATTTGGAGCTAAATCAATTCCAAAATTTGCTAAATCAATTGGTGAAGCAAGAAAAGAATTGCAGAAAAGTGTTGAAGGCGATAAAAAAGACGAAGACACGTCAAATAAAGTTAACGAAGATACTAAAAACGATTAATCCATACTTTTAATCTAACCTCTTTATACGATCCATTGTTGTATAAAGTATTTATATATTGAATAAATAAATATTGATAATCATTCAATATGCCATAGGATTATTCATTTAGTCTTTTATAATTAAAATCATTTTTTTAAGACTATAAAGTCATATATCTAGTGTCTTAGTCTAAACTTTAAAGAGTTGATATTTAGCTATGCATAAAACTATGGCCAAAAATTTAAAAGTTAACTGATCATATTTATGAGGATAAAACTAACATTAAAATTGACATAATAAAAATGAATGAACCGATTAACATAAATGGAAATCCATTTTTTAATATTGTCGTTCTATATTGTTTAAGTAATTGATATTTATTAATTGAAATATTACTCAATCTTAAGCCAGGCAAATAAAATAAATAAATTAAAAGAGATAATGAATTACTAAAAAAATAAACAAATTTATTAATGATAATTAAGACCAACTTATTAATTGAAATATAAATAAAGTCTATAAAAGAAATTACAAATAATGATAAATAACGAAATAGTCGACGATAAATCCAATCAAAATCAATAACAATTTTATCCTTTATTGGTACAAACTTTGAAAATAAAACGAAACCTAATATGGCAAAAAAGAATTTCTGTAACTGAATGATTAATTTCTCACCACCGCTGTAAATGTCAATAAAACTCGCTGGTACTTTCATTAATAAATACTTTGAATATGGCAAATACTCATATAACACTTTAGGAAATAAACCCAAGAATATGCAGCCCAATGCAAACACACCTGTTGCAAAGATCATGAATGGATTGTAAAGATTTTGAGCTTTTGGTTCATTATACGAATAGCTTTGATAATAAAAGCCATAATATAAGAATTTGCATGTAATCAACAAAATAATACCAAATGAAGCAAACTCTAATAACATCCATGGTAAAAATAAATGCTCAATTTCAACAGCCTTTAAAATAATTGTTTTGGAAATATAGCCACTTGTAAACGGAAATGATGCAATTGATAATGCGCCGATAATTCCAAATGTTAATACCCATGGAAATCTGCGAAAGACATTGGCTAACTCAGAATATTTAGTTTTTCCTGTATTTTTTATTAGATTCCCGGCGGTTGTCCACAAGGCTGAATTATAGATAACGCCACAAACTACATGTGCACAAACCCCAGCAATGGCTAATGGAGAGCCAATCCCTATTCCAACTAACTTGAAGCCAACTTGATTAATTACACTAAATGATAATGACCTTCTAACATTATTTTCAAATAGTCCATATATCACTCCATAAATACCTGTGATTGCACCAATCCAAATTAATGCATCAGTTCCTGAAAAACCTCTTATTAATGTATAAATTGCTGTTTTTGTTGTTATTGAACTAAGAATTACACCACCCATTAAGGTTGACTCAGGATAGGCATCTGACAACCATGATGAAAATGGTACTGCGGCAGCATTGATCAGGAAACCAATAAATATTAAATAAGAAGATATCGAACCCAAAGTTAACTGATTAAATTCAATTGAACCTGTATTATTCACATGCATAACAATGCCAGCCAATAAAATTAAACCGCCGACCAAATGAACAATAATATACCTGAGTGACGATTTAAACGAATTATTACTTTTTGATAAAAGTATAAGGAATACAGAACTTACTGCCATTAACTCCCAAAATATATAAAGGGTAATAAAGTCGTGTGTAAAAATAACCGCTAAAGCTGAACCAATATAAAACATGGCGGCTGTATATTCAAATGAACAGGCAATTTTAATCCCATAAAGAAACGCAAAGAATGCAAAGATTACAAATAAATAACCAAATATTAAGCTCAAACTATCCACTCTTAAAAATTGAAGATTATAGGATAAAAAAGGAATTGAATATTTACTTGAAGTTGATAATGAATTTAATGAAACTAAAGCAAATATGGGTGTAAGGATTGGTAATAACTTTAAAAGTCTTTGTTTTAAAATAAACGTCAAAATCCCACCTAATATAAAAATAAAAGCAGGTGTAAAATTAAAAATCATCATTATAATAATCCTCTTCAACCGAAAAAATATTGTATACAATTTTTGCTACTCTAAATAATAGCCACGTCCCTACTAAACTTAATAAGGCATAAAAACCATTTAATCCGTCCATTGAATAAAATCCAGTTTTAGCGAAATGTGAATGTCGATGAAGTAAGAAAATATCAGCTAATATTGTGACAATACAACAAAAAACTAAAATTTTAATCCACGTGTTTTTTGAAAAACTAACCATTAAATACTCCCGCAATAATTGTTGAGAAAACATTGTACTTAAAAAAGAGAATAACACTTATTGTTGCGGTTATCACTGGTGGTATATAGCAAAATATTGGGGCTTCTTTAACTTTAATATCACCATCATTGTTATCCAATGGTTTAAAGAATGCTCGATAAATTATGGGAAAAAAGTAACACGCATTTAAAAATGAACTTATTAAATAAATTACCATGATTACAGTTAGCTTTGCATCTAACGCACCCATTAACATCATCCATTTACTAATGAAACCTCCCGTTGGTGGAATACCAATGACGCTCAGCGCGCCAATTAAAAATGCCGCCATTGTAAATGGCATTTGCTTACCAATGCCATCCAGCTGAGAAATATTTTTCTTTTTTGTAGCAACATAAATTGCACCGGCACAAAAGAAAAGTGTTATTTTTCCAAATGCGTGCATCACGATATGTAAAACCCCTCCAATAAAGCCTAATTTTGATGCTAAGCCGACGCCCATAATTATATATGCCAGTTGCCCAATTGTAGAAAATGCTAAACGTCGCTTTAAACTGTCTTGATACAGCGCTATAATTGACGCGACAATTACCGTAAAACCGGCAATGTAACAAATTAATTCATTCAATTCATTTAAACGAATCAAATGATAGCCAAATATACCTGTTATGACTCTGATTATACTAAAAACCCCCACTTTAACTACGGCAACAGCATGTAAAAGTGAACTCACTGGTGTAGGTGCAACCATTGCACCAGGTAACCATGCATGCAATGGCATTAAACCGGCTTTTCCAAAACCATATAAAAACATTAATAATAATGCAATATATAATTTGGGATTTAAATAATCTGGTAAAACTCCAGAATAGCTAAAATCCAATGTCCCTGTAATTTGATAAATTAAAATCATTGCAGGTAATGCTAGACCTATTGAGCCACCAAATAAAAATATTAAATATTTCCTGGCCCCGGCTTTTGCCTCTTCACCTT